>JACCDR010556872.1_pt1 | contig 99405 bp, 92 predicted proteins | sample 7446431 | NCBI WGS metagenome assembly JACCDR01 (sample SAMN15323443, study PRJNA562643) | freshwater metagenome | isolation source: river surface water | place: USA:Blue River Watershed | collected 2017-08-17
AGTAGTTTCTAGGTATTCGGTGGGTTTCTAGGCAGTAGGCAGTTTTGAGTCGGTAAGCAGTTTTTAGACGGAGAAGTGTATGGCAATTAAATCCGATAAGTGGATTCGGCGCATGGCGCAAAGTCACCAGATGATCAGCCCCTTTGCCGAGGAGCAGGTGCGTTATGGCCAAGACGGCCAGCGCCTGATCAGTTATGGCACCTCGAGTTACGGTTACGATGTGCGTTGTGCAGACGAGTTTAAAATTTTCACCAATGTGCACTCGGTGACGGTGGACCCTAAACATTTTGATGAAAGCAGCTTTGTGGATATCAAAAGTGATGTGTGCATTATCCCGCCGAATTCCTTTGCGCTCGCGCGAACGGTAGAGTATTTCCGCATTCCGCGCAGTGTCTTGACGGTCTGTTTGGGCAAATCCACTTATGCCCGTTGCGGCATTATTGTGAATGTCACGCCACTTGAGCCCGAGTGGGAAGGGCATGTTACCCTGGAGTTTTCGAACACCACACCCTTACCCGCCAAAATTTATGCCCATGAAGGCGTGGCGCAGATGTTGTTTTTTGAAAGCGATGAGATGTGTGCAACCAGCTACGCCGACCGTGGCGGCAAGTACCAGGGGCAGCAGGGCGTCACCTTGCCTAAAACTTAGTCTCGCCTCAAGCGGTGGGGTTACCTGAGTTGACTAAATCTCAGCGCTATTTTTGAAAAATTTAACGCTGAGATTCTAAAGTCCAGTTGATTGAATCAAGCTCACGACATTACTTTCAACACGATTCACTAAAATCATTGCGATCGTATCAAAAAGAGATTTACGCCAGACAATCCAACCCGCACATCAAAAGCCTACGACACCCGGCATTAGAAAAAGTTATGCATTATGAGCAGGTTTTTTAATGAATCAAGCATCAGTTAACTCTAAAATTAGTCGACCATATGATGTATTTAAATTTTTATCTTTAAGATCAATTCGTTTTAAATTCCGTAAAATATTTCCGGCCCCATTAAACATAAAAACCCCTCCGGAAAATCCCAGCCATCTAATACTGGGCGAGGCAAATCCAGATAATAATTTCTTGATACCGCCAAGTATTATTTGGACTTATTGGGAGGGGGCGTCAAGTCGAGTTGTTCAGGCCTGCGTTAAGAGCTGGTCCCACTACAATAACGATATAGTTATTAATCAGGTATCGCCAGATAACATAAAATATTATTTACCTGACTTTCCTTCGATTGATTCGCGCGTATGGCATCAACATAAAAGTGACTTAATTCGTTTGATGCTACTAGAACGTTACGGCGGAATCTGGTTGGATGCATCCACTTTGCTCTGCAAAGATATTGGTTGGGTTTTCTGTGCAATGAGGAATTACAAGTGCGAAGCATTGCTGTTTTTCAATCAGCATCAGCTTGAATACCGAAGAGACCATAAAAATCCAATCTTAGAAAACGGTTTTATTGCTGCCTGCCCCAGTAGTTCGTACATCACTGCATGGCGGCAGATATATCAAGAATGGTTGATGGCGCAGAACTATCAGACTAGTTTTTTTTCAGACAGTGATTTTGAAGATATCGTTAAAAATTTCATTAATAAGTCCCCCAATTATTTATCATATTTTATCTGCTACATAGCAAGTCAAAAAGCGCTCCTCACCACTAAGAATATTCGAATTGCATGCATGAATAGCGAGGAGGATTTTTATTTTCACTATTACGACACCAAGAAGCCAATGGATAGAATTGAATTTTCTAAGCGGCTTTTATTAACCGACGAGAGCAAACTCCCTCAGACAAGAATTATCAAAATACCTGGAGGGCATCGTCAAAAACTAGACCAATTCATTGATTATTCTTGCTTTAACACCAATACCTTGCTGGGTAAATTTTTGTAAGCGGTCCACGGCCTATCAAAAGCTAGTCGACATCTACCGGTAATTTCTAATGCCTCCGATTGGCTACGTGAGTTGTAGGGTGCATTTAACTGACCTCAAACGGATTGAGGTCGCTGCGGATGATGGGCCAGCCACCTAGCTGCTGCCAGCGATTGACGATCAAGCAGAAGAGCTCGGCGGTTTTAAGGGCATCGTAACGGGCGTTGTGCGCCTCGCGGTTAGAGAACTCAATGCCGGCAATCTGGCAGCTTTTGGCGAGCACGGTATGGCCAAAGGCGAGGCCGGCGAGGGTTGCGGTGTCGAAGCAGGAAAAGGGGTGGAAAGGATTGCGTTTGGCATCGGTTCGCGCCGCCGCCGCCTGCACAAATCCCAAATCAAAATGGGCGTTATGGCCCACTAAAATGGCGCGCTTGCAATCGTAGCGCTTAATTTTTTTGCGAATCAGCGTAAAAATTTCGCTCATGGCCTCCATTTCCGGCAAGGCCTGGCGGTTGCTGTCATCGAGCTTGATGCCGGTAAACTCCAGTGCCGCCGCTTCAATATTGGCGCCTTCGAAGGGCTGTACATTAAAACTTAAGCACTCGCCAATGTGCAAAATGCCATCGTCGTCCATGTCCAGGGTGACGGCGGCAATTTCCAGCAGGGCATCGGTGGCAGCCTTAAAACCGCCGGTTTCGACGTCGACAATCACGGGCAAGTAGCCGCGAAAGCGCTCGGCAAAGGCGGTTGTGGCGGTAATCTCCTCGCTCATGCTGTCAACTCACTGGGCGGGTAATCCAGTTGCCAGTCGAGCGTCTCGCCTGCGCAGAGGGGGATTATCGTATCGGGTTCAAACGGCAGGCTGGTTGGCACTGTCCAGGGCTTTTTGACGAGCGTCAGCCTGTGCGAATTGCGCGGCAAGCCGTAAAAATCGGGGCCAAAATGGCTGGCAAAGGCTTCGAGACGTTCGAGCTTGCCCACTGATTCAAACGCTTGCGCATAGAGCGCTAAAGCGAGCGGCGCTGTGTAGCTACCGGCGCAACCGCAGGCCGATTCTTTGCGATCGCGGCTGTGCGGGGCTGAGTCGGTGCCGAGAAAAAAGCAGGGCAAGCCGGAGGTTGCGGCCTCCAGCAAGGCAGCCTGGTGGCTGGCGCGCTTCAGTACGGGTAGGCAGTAATAGTGGGGGCGAATGCCCCCCACCAGCATGTGGTTGCGGTTATACAGTAGGTGATGCGCCGTTAAAGTGGCGGCGACATTGGGGCCGGCGCTTTTAACAAACTCGACAGCCTCTTGGGTGGTGATGTGTTCAAACACCACCTTGAGATGCGGAATACGCGCCAACAAGGGTCTGAGCACGCGCTCGATGAACACGGCCTCGCGGTCAAAAATATCAATGGCCGCGTCTGTCACTTCGCCATGAACCAGCAGCAGCATGCCGCAGTCGGCCATGGCGACAAGCGTATCTGTGCAGCGGGTGATGTCGGTGACGCCGCTGTCCGAGTTGGTGGTGGCGCCTGCGGGGTAGAGTTTGCAGGCCACCACGCCTTGCGCTTTGGCGGTGCGAATATCGTCGGGGCTGGTGCTATCGGTCAGGTAGAGCACCATCAAGGGGTCAAACTGCCGCCCTTGGGGCACGGCCGCGCGAATGCGGTCGCGGTAGGCGAGGGCATCAGCGGCGTTGCGCACCGGTGGCACCAGGTTCGGCATCACTATGGCACGGGCGAATTGTGTGCTGGCGTCGTCTACGGTGCGAAGCAACGCTTTGCCATCGCGCAGGTGTATGTGCCAGTCATCCGGTGCGGTTAGAGTCAGGCGTTGCATGGGGCATCTCACAGGGGCTTGTTAACACAGGGGCTTGTTACCACGGGCGACTTGTTACCACAGGGCGCTTGTTATCACAGGGTTTGGTTGCACGGCATCGTATCGTCGGGGCAAATCGTATGTCGAGACTAAACGGCGCGCATCCTAACGCAAAAACGCCGCGATTCCACGTGTCTTCTTGGCCTTGGCGAGTCGCTCGCCAGTGGCCGGGGCTATTTGACCAGCCAAACGGCGGCCCTGGCCTGGATAGAGGCCGCTTGCCACTCGCCCTGGCGGCTGTTGAGCCACCAGGCACTCGGTTGATCGAAGTACACAATGGGGCTGGATGACCAGATGGGCGCAAAGGTTGCCGGTATGCCGAGAGCCTCAGCAAAGATGCCCTCGCCACAGCCGGATGCCAGCAAAGACGCCAACTCCTTGAGGTTGGGCATGCGCCAGCTCGGGCCTTGGGTTGCCGCCGCCTCCAGCGCTTGGCGCCAGTTCATCAGCGCGCTCTCTGGTGCGGTACAAAGGCCGGACTCTCGTTGAAATCCGACAGGGCAGTTCTGCCAAGTGAGGCCCGTGGTCGCATCGAACCAGTCGCCGCTTTGAGTCTTCGATAGGCGTGCAAGGCTTGGCGACTCGGCGCAATCATCGGATGCCAGAGTGTTCTGGCCATCACTCACAAGGCGCAGGTGAGCCAGCTGGGTATGATCGACGCGGCCATTATTGCCACCACTCAAATACACATACCATTGCTGGGTCGCATTGGCGCGAGACGCCGTCCAATAGGCATTCAATGCCGTCGGCCCAAACCAGCCCGTTTGCAAAGGCGGTAAGGATTGCGATAAATCGAGCACGCCAAGCCACTCGGTCTGAGTCGGTAGGCGCCAGTCCGTCTGGCCGCACCAAGCCTCGCGTCTTGCCTGTTGTAACACCTGTGTGGTGTCGGCAAATGGCAGCGTTGGCTGCTCTGGGTCGAGCTGCCAAATCAAGCCGGTCACTTGGTCTTGTAAACAGCGCCACGTAAGACGGCTGCCGGAGCTAAAAAGCGGTGTGTCTTGCGCGAGCGGTTTGCCCGCTGAATCGAGTCGCTGCCAATCAAAGCCTGTGTGCAGATCGCGCCCAAAGTGGCCGTCTTGCCCAGGCCAGCTGTTTGGGTCCTCGCAGCCGGTTACGCCCTGATCCGATAAACACCGAGTAATCCCGGTATCGTTCAATGGGCTCTGGGCGATGGGTGCTTGACTACGACCTTGGCAGCCGATGGTCACTGTCAGCAAGAGCAACCAAAGCACGGTCGAGTAAGGGGCGGTGAGAGCGGGCATATCGGTGGTCTCGGCGGCTGGGCGTTAGGCCCTAATAGGTGTTAGGGCTAGTGCGTGTTAGGGCTAGTAAGTATTAGGGGGCTAGTGCGCTTTAGGCTGGCACCTCCTCTGCGGGTATGAGGTTTAGCGTCTGCGCTGCCGACAAGGGGTAGAGTAAGCGGCATTCGTAGCCTGTTAATACTGGCACTAAACCGGCCCAGTCAGCATCGAGTAAGGCGTCGCCACTATCGATTAACAAGGGGCGGCTCTGCAGCGATTGCAGCTTGTCGGGGCTAGCGAGGACCCAGAGGGCCTCGCGCCCCAGGTATCGTAAAATACGCGGGCTCAATTGTTGGTTGCCGCGCCCGATAATGTGACCCTGGCCACCAATAACACTCAGCAACAGGGCGCAGGGCCCCTTGTGCAGGTGAATGGCATCCCAGAGTTGTGCCTCGGTCAGGTCGAGGCGCACGCCTTGCTGAGGGGTGTAAAAGTCGACACCCAACAGACTGCCGCCCAGTCCCAGCGTGCCCATAAGGCCATGCAAGCTAGCACCTGGCCCCACAATCCAGGCCGTGTCGGCGGATAGGTTGGCCTGTAGGGTGTCGGCCCAATCGTGCAGGCGCTCGGTCTCGGTGATGAGCCCGCCTTGCTTGATCGTTTGGACCAGTTCGACGGCGGGCACGCGCAGCCGGCCAAAGTAGCGGCTTTGCACTCGACCGCTCCGCAGGGCCTCTTCATCCAGATCGCGCACGTCGCCCAGCTGTTCGCGCAGCCACTGGCCGGCTATCAACGCCTCCAGCACGCCGGTGGCCGCTTGCGGTGTCACGGCATAGACTCCGGATTGCATCTTGACCCCGGCGGGAACACCGAGGCACAGGGGACCTTGGCCCAGGGCTTCGGCGATATCGCGCGCTGTGCCATCGCCACCTGCAAATACGAGCAGGTCTATGCCCTGGGCGACCAGCGCCTCAGCCGCGCGGGCGGTATCCTGGCCGGTGGTAGGCGTACCGAGGCGGAGATTCAGCACCCGGTGGGGCATGCCCCAAGTCTGCAACCAATCACTGCCCAACATACCAGGAGCCGCCAGCAGCTCAAACGCTGGCTGGCCGCTCGGTAAGACTCGCGAGGTTTCAAACAGCGGGCCAAGCGCCGCTTTCAGGCGCGCAGGTGCCCGCCAAGGCAACTGGCCTTCGCGTGCAGCGGCTTGCAAGCTGCTGCTATCGCTGCCTTTTAACGCCAGCTCGCCGCCAAGCCCGGCGTAGGGGTTGATCACGAGACCAATGCGCAGAGGGGTTGATCGCATCTTGTGAATCGTACTGCTTAGAAAGTGGGAGTCAGTTTGCGGGCGAGATCCGTCAGAGCCTGCCAGTCACTGGCGCCTTCGCCGTGAAAATGGCTCAATTCATAGCGCTGCCAATAGTGCTTGCGCAGTTGATCAAAGGCGCCGGGCAGATCGTCAGCAGCGGCTTTTAACTGGGCAAAATCAGCCGGTAGGTCGTAGCTGCGTGTGAGGCCAGTATTGAGATCGGGGGCCGAGAGGCGAACGGGCGGGCCTAGAAATTGTTGCTGCACCGCAGCGATACGCTGGCGTTTCTCGGTCTCGGCTATGCCCAGAAAGTCGGCTAAGGCGGCGTAAATCATGAGCGAGCCATTGAGCTTGCCCTCGACGCTGTAGCCGGCTATGTGCGGCGTACCCGCCTTCAGATAGGGCATTAAGGGCCTGAGCAAGGCGGGTTCGTTTTCCCACACGTCCAGCACGACTTTTTGTTCAGGCCGCGCTTGCAGATGCTGTAACAGGGCGCGGTTATCAATCACTTCACCCCGCCCGGCATTGATTAAGAGCGCATCCGGTTTCAGTTGCGACAGCTCCGCCGCGCCCAGCAGATGGAAAGTTGGATGAGGGCCTGAGCGCGTTAAAGGGGTATGACAGCAGACCACATCCGCGCGCAACACGGACGCGAGTGGGGCGAGATCCGGTATGTCATCCGGCGTTTTAAAGGGGTCTGCGACTTGAATGCGCAGCCCCAAGGCTTGCAGAGTGCGATAGAGGCGGCCGCCCACGTTACCGCAGCCAATGATGCCAAAGGTTTTCTGTTGCCAATCGGGCATGAAATGGGCGAGCGCAGCCAACACATAGTGCACCACACCGCCGGCATTGCAGCCGGGCGCGGCACGCCAGCAAATGCCGTTGCTGTCGAGGTAATCGGTATCGAGGTGGTCGGTACCGATGGTGCAGGTACCGACAAACGACAGGCCACTTTGGCCGATCAATTCAGCCTTGACCTGGGTGACAGAGCGAACCAGCAGCACGTCGGCATTGCCCAGTTGCTCCGCCGTCATAGTGCGGCCAGGATAGGTGCGGACTTGGCCGAGATCGCCAAAAAGCGCTTGCAGCGCAGGGATATTCTCATCCGCTACGATGCGCAGCTCGCCAATGGGGGGTAGCCTTAGCGGCTGGCTCATAAACGTACCTCTATGCCCTGTGCAGCCATATAGGCTTTGGCCTCTGCAATGCGGTATTCCCCAAAGTGAAAAATACTGGCGGCGAGCACCGCATCGGCGCCCCCTAGGACTATGCCATCCACTAAGTGTTGCAAATTGCCCACGCCGCCCGAGGCGATGACCGGCACCGCCACCGCATCGCTGATGGCGCGTGTCACGCCTAAATCAAAGCCCTGTTTGACGCCGTCGTTGTCCATGCTGGTCAAGAGGATTTCGCCTGCGCCATAGTCGACCATGCGTTTAGCCCAATCGACCGCATGGAGACCGGTCGCTTTGCGCCCACCATGGGTGAAGATTTCCCAGCGCGGCGGCTCTTGGTCCCCGCTGACCCTTTTGGCGTCAAGCGCTACCACGATGCATTGCGAGCCGAACTTGTCGGCGGCAGCCTTCACAAAGTCAGGATCAAACACGGCGGCAGAGTTGATGCTGACTTTATCGGCCCCGGCATTCAGGAGATTGCGAATATCCGCAAGCGTGCGCACCCCCCCGCCCACCGTCAAGGGAATAAACACCTCGGTGGCTATGGCTTCGACTGTGTGCAAGCGCGTATCGCGGGCTTCATGGCTCGCGGTAATGTCGAGAAAGGTAATCTCATCGGCGCCTTCTGCGTCATAGCGTTTGGCGACTTCTACCGGGTCACCGGCATCGCGAATATCGACAAACTGCACACCTTTGACAACGCGACCATTGTCGACGTCAAGGCAGGGGATCAATCGTTTGGCAAGTGGCATCTTGGCTCCTAGGCGATGGCCGCGCTATCGCACAGTGTTTGCGCCTGCTGTAAATCGAGGGTCTTTTCATAGATGGCGCGCCCGGTAATGGCGCCTGCGATACCGGCACCCTGCTGGCAGACCGCTAGCAGTTGGCGAATGTCGTCGAGATTGGTGATGCCGCCCGAGGCGATCACCGGCAAACAGCTAGCTTCAGCCAAAGCGGCTGTGGCCTCCACATTCACGCCTTGCATCATGCCATCGCGGTCAATGTCGGTGTACACAATGCTGCTGACGCCATCTTGCTCAAATTGTTTGGCAAGTTCTGTCGCGTAGAGCGTCGAAATATCGGCCCAGCCATCGGTCGCGACCAGGCCATTTTTGGCATCCAGCCCCACGATGATGTGGCCGGGAAAGGCGCGGCAGGCTTCTTTGACAAATGCCGGGTTTTTGACGGCGAGGGTGCCGATGATGACCGAGGTGACGCCGGCGTCTAGATAATGCTCAATGGTGGCGAGGGTGCGAATGCCGCCGCCGATTTGAATCGGCAAGCCGGGATAGGCGCGCGCAATGGCTGTCACCACAGCGCCATTGACGGGCTCGCCGGCAAAGGCACCATTCAAATCGACCAGATGCAAACGGCGTGCGCCCTGTGCCACCCAATGCCCCGCCATGCCGACGGGGTCATTTGAAAAAACGGTTGAGTCGTCCATCAGGCCTTGTCGCAGACGAACGCACTGACCGTCTTTGAGGTCAATAGCGGGGATGATTACCATAAAATTACCTTCATACATCAATGTTGAGTGGGGCTATACCGCGTGGTGATGCTATACCGCGTGGTGATGCTATACCAAGTTGTGGGGCCTGGCTGTGGCAGCTTGAACGCTGGGCTTCTGGTCGCTGGGCTGACCGCTGGGGGTAGGCCTAGGCAGGCGTCCAGTGCACGAAGTTGCGCAACAGCTGCAAACCATTGTCGTGGCTTTTTTCCGGGTGGAATTGCACGGCAAACAGGTTCTGGTGCGCAAGGGCGGCGGCAAAGGGCAGGCCGTAATCACAGCGCCCGGCGAGGAGCTCTGGGGTTGGCGTTTCCACGTAATAACTGTGCACAAAATAAAAACGCCCCCCATCGCGAATGCCCTGCCATAAGGGGTGATCCTGGCTGTGCCATACCTGATTCCAGCCCATATGGGGCACCTTGAGTGGCGGCTGCTGGCTGCAGAAGGCCGGTGTCTGTGCAAAGCCGCGCACCTTGCCGGGTAACAGTGCCAAGCAGTCGACACCGCCGTTTTCCTCGCTGTGCTGCATCAAGGCTTGCAGGCCAACACAAATGGCAAGTATCGGCGTACCGGCGGCTAAAGTGCTTTTGAGTGCCGCTTCGAAACCGCGGGCGCGCATCTCCGTCATGCAGTCGCGAATGGCACCTACGCCGGGAAAAACCACTCGCTCAGCCTCGGCTATCTCGGCGGGCTCATGGGTGATGAGGATGCGATGGTTGGGGGCAACTTTGGCGAGCGCACTCGCCACTGAGTGCAAATTGCCCATGCCATAGTCGAGAATCGCAATGCTGGCTTGGGTGGTCACAGAGCCCCCTTGGTCGACGCCAGGTTGTTGCCGAGGCGCGTATCGCGCGTTAAGGCCATGCGCAGCGCACGGCCAAAGGCTTTAAAGACGGTTTCGGCCTGGTGATGCGCGTTCTGGCCGCGCAAACAATCGATATGCAAGGTCACCTTGGCGTGGTTGACGAAGCCTTGAAAAAATTCCCAGAAGAGTTCGGTATCGAAGTGGCCAATGCGTTTTTGCGTGAAGGGCACCTGCATGATTAAGCCGGGCCGGCCGGAAAAATCCACCACTACGCGTGACAGGGCTTCGTCCAGCGGAACATAGGCGTGGCCATAGCGTGAAATGCCGCGCTTATCACCCAGGGCTGCTGCAAACGCTTGGCCAAGCGTAATGCCAATATCCTCAACACTGTGGTGATCGTCTATGTGGGTATCGCCTTTGCAGGTGATACTGAGGTCGATCATGCCGTGGCGGGCAATTTGATCAAGCATGTGCTCCAAAAAGGGCACCCCCGTCGCGAACTGGCCGATTCCCTCGCCGTCGAGATTGATCTCGGCGGTGATTTGGGTTTCGAGCGTGTCTCGGCTCACGGTGGCCTTACGCACAACGGATTCAGTGGACATGGAGGACTCCTGGCAGGGGCATTGCAAAACCGCTCGGCCCAAAAAGGCGCGGATTATACCTGAGGAGACCTGCTCGCGAGAATGTCGGGCAAGGCCCAATGCTTACCAGGGTGTACAGGTACCGCCTGTGGCGTCGCTGTTTTTATACCAGCAGCGCTTGCCGCGGCTGTCGATCGTCAGTCGGCCATCATTGACCATCATACCTTGGCTTTGTGGCGTGGCTTTCAGTAAAAAATAGTCGGCATTGGCGCTGTCGATCGTGAGGTTGTACAGCTTGTTATTGTTTTGCAAGGGCGCGAGCGCCGGGAAAACAGCGGTTTTGGGTGCGCCTGTATTGCCACTGGTGGCTTGACCTTCGTAGGTGAATTTCAATCGAGCCGCTTTATGCATGGCGTCTGCAAATAACATCAAATCACTTTGGACCAGGTCGCGATAGGTTTTGCGGATGTGGGCTTGATAGCTGGGCACGGCTATGGCGACCAGGGTCGCTGCTATAGCCATTGCGACCATGAGTTCAATTAACGTAAAACCTAAACGCGGGCTTTTTGCGTTATGGCTTATGCCTGTTCTGTGCGATCGTTTGTCTAACGGATTATTCATAAAAAAGCTCTCGCCAGGAGACGCGACCACTGTCGACGGATTTCACTGTGGCTTCACTGCGTTGCAACCGAGCGCGACTGTCGACGGTGTGCAGGTCCACTACCCCTTTGTCGCTTTGCGCTGAGGCATTGATGACCACTTCCTGTACGGCGCCTTCACCCAGGCTTATCGCATTGGCATAGGTGCTACTGGCGCCATCCTGACCAAACACGGAAAAATTCGGCGCGGTACCGGTCAAAAAATTCAAGCCATACAGCGACGAATTGCCACCTTCCGAGCAGAGGCTGGCACTGGGCGTGAAGCTCGTGAAAAAAATGGTTTCATTGGCAATAGAGGCTCGGCCCAGCACGCGCCCGCTCGGGTCGCCGAGGCTGAGCGTGTTAGTGTCGTTGAGAATGTCGATATACCAGCCCTCTTGTTGAGCGCTTTTTTGCAGGGTTTGCAGCTGCGCAAAGGTCGATACGACGGCGCCGTTGCCGTCCACCGGGCAGCTGGGTGAACAGGTCAGGGTATTGTCTTTTTTAACGCGGATATTGGAGGTGTCCAATAATTTTGCCAAGGTCACGCCGGTTGCAAAGTTGGAACTGAGTTTGATGCCAAAAAAACGCTGCTGCTGACTGGAGGTGTTGTCGCGGCTGACGTTATATTTCCCCGATCCCACATAAATCCATTGTTGGTTTTCAGCAAAAAATGCGCGAACCCGATTGGGTAGTGGCTTCCCGGTATTGACAAGAACTTTAGTGTTAAAGAGGGTTGGATGGATGCGCCACAGTCGCCCGCTGGTGCCGCCGGCATCAACAGTGGTGACAATCAAATCGTCTTCTTTATATCCGGCACCTTTTACCTGTTGCCAATCTACCCCGGTGACGCTGCCGACGTAACTTTTTAAGCCGCTGCCTAGCGTGCGTAGCGCCTTATGTGTGCGTGTCTGTAAATCGTAGAAAAACACTCGTGCATCTTTTTGGCTGTCGCCGGTGATGAGGTTATCCGGCCCGCTACCGAGCGCTAATAACCATTGGTTGGTGGCGCTGCTCCAGTCCAGCCCGTTGGGGATACGGTCGCGAATCAGCGCGGGGGTGGCTGTGGTGTAATCGAGATTGTCGCGGGTGTATTCGTCCAATAAAATCGGGTCTTTTTCGGGGTTGGTAATATCAAATAACAGCAATGCAGAGCGGAGGTTAACTGAGGTTGTCGAGGTGCCGTTCGGCACTGTGGCTAAAACGGATTTTCCGCCTAACCCCATAGTGACTGCGAGGACGGTACCCCAGCCGCCGGGGTGGTCTGCGTCGTCCGCGAAAATTTTTGCATCGAAGGCCTGGGGTGTGCCGTCAACATAAAATGCGTGTTGATAGTTGGGACTGCGTAAAAACTGTAAATGTGGCAGGAGATTAATCGGCACATAGGCCCAGAGTTCGGCACCGAGATCAAATGCCGTTTCGCCCTGACGGGTTTTGTCAATCTTGGCGCCGCGTGGATCGCGAAAACCTGCATTAAAAGCGTGCAGCATCCCATCGTTGGCGCCAACATACACAACTTGCCGACGATTTTTGTAGTGTGTTTTAAAGGCGGCATAGCTGGTGTCACCCAGTATGTCGTAAACCTCTTTGGGCGCGCCCACCAGTAACGGAGAGCTGTTGGCAATGTCGCCAAGCAGCATACGCTGAGTGCCATTGCCCAAGTCGAGCGCGCGTTGCCTAACGCCCGGGTCGGCTTGGCTGCCGCGAATAAAATTGACAATGCGCCGGATTTCCGTGGTGCAGTCTGTATTGGAGAGCGATTGGCAATTGACATTAAACCAAGGCGCGTCCCGGTAATCAAAATTGGCGGCAATAAAGTCGCGTTGTCGTTGTGTGGCGGCGCTGCCTTGAATTTTTAAATCGGGCGTTGCGGTGAGTATGCGCCGCCGTTTGAGCGTTTCAGTGTAATTGCGTTGAATAATGGCATTGCTGTCGTTGACGCCCGATAGCCAGGTAGCGCCACTCCAGACAGGTTTTAAAAAATACAAAGGTGTGGGTTTTGCGCCGGCAAGCGGACTGAGTTGCATTTTGCCATTGCTGTCGCGCGTTGCGCTATTGCGTAAAAAATAGGCACTGCCGTCTGTTTGCTCGATGTATTCGATCACCGGGTCCAGTTGATAGCTGTCATCCAAGGCGCCATTTTGGTTGCCATCTTCGCGATAGAGCCCATCTTTATCTAAAAACAATCCCCAGACATTGCCAGACCACTCCACTGTTATAGCGGGGTTTTTGACGTCGGTTAAAAAGGGGTACATCAATGCCTGGTATACCAAGCCTTCGTCCGCGCTATTTTGGGTGACAACTGACGCATTAGAGCTTGCCGCTACCTCGCGCGTAATCGATTTTAAAACCGATACTAGCGCCGCCTGCAAGGCAGCGGCAGACTTTGCCAATAAAAAATTATCAGGCTCACCGTCGCCGTTTTTGTCCCAGCTTTGCCCCGTGGTGCTTGAGAGAGTCTCAAACGGGGATGGCGCGTTGCTGGTTGCGAAAGGGTTACTTGTCTGCGAGAAAAACGTATCCGTTAATGTTGTCACACCGGTGGTGGCATTGTGATTCACGTTGGCGATACCGACGGCAGAGGCCTCGCGCAAATAACGTGCATTGTCGCCGCCAAAATCACCTGAGAGGTCGGCCAGCACAAAAAAGGATTTGACATCTTGTGCACCTGGCAAGTCTGATCGGCAATCACCGCGCAAACGCCAGGCTGCAGCATCAATTTGTTTATTGGGCCCATCGTCCCAGAGGCCAGTGAGGCTTGGGTGTGCATCGGGGGTTTGGAAATCGTTAAAGGGTCCGCCGTCATTAATATTGACGACAAATACTTTTGTGCAATCCACTTTTTTTGTAAAAGCGGCGCTGTAAAATGGATCCCACTGGGGTTTGGCGGCGGATGCAATCGAGTAGGCGCCGACAGTGCTGCCCGTATTGTAAAACTGAGGCCCGCTGGTTTGGGTGCCATGGTTGGTTTGGGTGATGTAACTGCCAATTTCAAAGAGGGTTTCGGCAATAGCGGTTTGCCCTGCAGACAGTGGGTAAAACTCGACCGCATCAACGAGATCTCCCATGGGCGCACCGGCATAGGTTTCTGTGCAGATGTCATAATTGGTGCGCGTTTGGGACGTTTTGGTGATATCCGGATAGCAGGGCTGCAGTGTGCCGCCATTAAACGGGTTAAATCGGTAAATCGTATCCCCAAATGTACAATCATCTGTATTGCTGCGGTCAAATTTTCCGCAAGGTGATGTAATGCGCAAATAATCCGCGCTTTTCGCGTGATCAAATTGAAAGGGGGCTACACCAAAGTCATACAAATTTTGGCGCAACTGTAATATGCCTTTTGGCTCGGTTTGCTCGAGGATGCGCACCGCATAGTGGTCCACCTGTGTGGCAAGGCTCGGGTTATTGGTGGCGTCTGTGGGCAGCGGCTTTGATGCGCCGCAATGGGCATCCAGTTGTGTATGGGTTTGCAGTGTATTGCCTTTGGTGACCACAATCCGGCCGTGACACAGGTGTAATTTATCATTGCTCGTGTAGGGGGTGTCATTGGTGCTGCCGGCCAGATTGATGTCGTCATCTTCGGTAAAGTAATCGCGTTCTGTTGCCGTAATGATTTCGCCCTGACGTATATAGCCGGTTGCACCGCTGCCGCCGTTGTGTTGCCGCCGTGTTTTTTCGCCGCTTGCCGTCCTCACCCAGACGCTGCCGCCGACCAATATATTGCGCACTATGTCAATGCGACGCATGCTTAACCAGTTTAAATAATTTCCACTCCACTGCGGGCAGCTGCCGGTGTTGGCGGTGGCGGCACTAAAGTAGCCTTTACCGGAGCTTGCGGTATAGGTGTAACAGAGGCCGTTATTAAAATAACCGTCGTATTTTTCACTGGCATTAAATGCAGTACCTTCATAGGCGCGAGTCAACATGGATTCAGAGGTGTCCAGCGCAATGATGACTTTGGGTTTAATGAGTGTCTGTTTAAAAATGGCCGGCAGCGCGGCAATATCGCTATTGTCCTGCGCTTGGGCGTTAACGCCGAAACATCCAAATGCGGCTATTAACCCGAAACGGTATGCGAGCAAGCAGAAATGGTATACGAGCAAGCCGGTTAAGGAGCTCTTGCCCGCTAGACGATGAGTATTTAAGCCGTGCTGACCTAAAAAGCGGTCCTTTCGGCAGATTCTTCGTCGCATTCTGTGACAAAAAAAGAGACTGGGAGTGGTCAAAATACGCATGATCAACCTCGTTGATAGGATGATTGCAAGGTGATTTTTGCATTGCCCGACGGGCCTGTAGCTCTCACGGTAACCCGATAATATTCCATCCACTCGCTCGCCAAAAATTCCACCTGGGGGTTGGCGACTCGCGGGATATAACACCTGAATTCGATTAAATATTGGATGGTCACCGCAACCGATTCACTGCTTGACTGGCTGGATCGGTTTAGGGTGATTTGAAATTGATTGGCATTGGCCCAAAGGGTTTCATTTTCCCAAACACGTGTCCCCTCGGGCGCACAGTTGTAACCGCCTGTCGCCTCATATTGCACCGTTTTACAGAGGCTATTGGTGCAATTAGCTGTAAAACAATCAGCGCCGACACATTGGGCTGAAAAATCATGCTCGATATAGCGTTTTCCCCGAATTTTTTCCGCTTCAATTTGCCGTAATGCCTGCTCTGCCGCTTGGAAGGTAATATCCCGTTCTTCAAAATGCCGAGTCACTTGGCTATCAAGCGCCAAACTCGTGAGCACACTCTTAGCGCCTAGCCCAATTACAACCAATAATAACAGGCTAATGATTAGCGTATTTCCGCTTTGATTTGTCGTCAGTGAGCCTTTTTTGACAGTGGTCATAGCGATCATAATGGGCTACCTCCACGGTTGCGAATGGTGATGTGCGCGCTGAAACAATTTCGCATCTGATTGTTTTTACTGAAGGTGCGTGCGCCACACACGAGGTCATTTGCTGCGGTGGGCCCCAGTGTGGTGCTAGCCGAGGCTTCGAGCACCAAAGATACCCTGACGGTGACAACCTGAGGCCAAGCCGTAGCGGCCATTTGCGATGTATTAAAAAATTGATCGGCTATGCCATCACCGGATGTATCCAACCCAAACTGGGCGTTGAAACCCTGTACACCCTCAATAAAAACCGATGCTGAAGCCTCGCCGGCGCGCCAGCGCATCAGGGTTTTTTGAGACAGGTCAACAAAATAAGCCGTGGTGGCGATTTTGCTTAAAGTGCTGAAACTGTCGAGTGGGGATGAGGTATCAAGCCCCGCCGAACAGGCAACTGACTGGCCCCGCAAGTATTCGTCACAATTTTTAAATCCCGCGGAGCCGGCAGCGTTTTTATCGACAGTGATTTGATTCGTGGCGGCGCCATTGATTAGAAATTGACTACTCTGGCGGCAATCGGGTGTGGTGACCAGCGCGAGATCACCGGTTTTAAATCCGGGATTTTGGGTAAAGCTCAGCGTTTTATTGGTGTGGCTTAAGAGGCTTGTCTGAACCGCGTTGTCGATTTTATGAATAATTAAAATGTCGGACTGCGTATCCAGTGTGTAGTCTGTTAGCCAGTCGGGTTTGGGTGTGGCCGGTACCGCCTCTACGCCGCGATAAAAATGGCTGAACCAGGCAGCGCTGTTGCTGCTGGTTTGCACCAAACTGACATAACGTTGCCCTAAGGTTGCTATGGCGGTGGTGTTGGTGTTGCGGGTCATCCAGGAGGGGCAGCCGCTGTCGCCTGCGCTACGCAAATCCGCCTGCAAGTGCCAGAGTGCAAATCGGCCCTGTTCGTTCAGGGATTCGATCTGATGCGTCATGTTTTGGGTTTGCGTGCTGGTGACAAGGGCCTGAAGTGCCGCAGCCGTCGCTAACAGTCCAATCACAATGGCGATCATAATTTCGATCAGCGATAGCCCCTGTTGTGACCTCAGTTGTGGTGGCTGCCTCAATTGTGGCTGCCGAGTGTGCAGCGCGTATCCTACGATTATCGGCATCACTCAAAGCCCCGAGGTAAGCAGTAGGCTGCTGACGTCACCGCGTCGATTTTTATACTGAATTTCGATTTGGTATAAGCGAACAGACCCCGATAACGACGATGAAATTTTTCCGGTACCGGCGGGGAGTTGTCGGCTGAGCTGTGTGTGCCAGGTGTGAATATCCCAGCTTTTTAGCTGTTCAGGGGTGCAGGGCGTGCTGGCGCAGTTTTTATCGCTCGTGGCACTGCTGCTGTTTGCGATGTTATAACCACCGTTTATGGCGATGCTGTAATTGCCGCTCAGGCGATCAAACATATCGGCGGCCAAGAGGCTAGCGTGAGTTTGCAGGAGATTGTCGTGGGCTGCGCGATGGGATTTTAAATCCAGCTGAACAAATTTCAGAATGCCGAGCGCAAAAATAAAAATGCCAATAAGCGCTTCAAGCAGCGCAAAGCCTAGGACTATGCGTCGTCTCATGGCGCGGGCCCGTAAACCGGGCGCCCTGACAGCGGCTGGGCGTAAGGCTAGTTTGGGCATGTCCCCTCCTTTAGGGTTTTGGGTTTGCCGATAGCATTGATTTCGAGCCCCCTGTCCAGATCCAGTGTTTTGCCGCAAAAGTGGTAAAGGCTTGAGGTGGCGCCAATGAGATAGCCTGTGGCTGCATAGCGAATGGCGGTTGCGGTGGAATGAACTTCGATGCTACTGGCAGTATTTTGAAACTGGTAAAGCAAGCTCTCGCTGCCATTGCGCTGGGCATTTTTGTCGTCATCCACAAACACTATCCAGCCTTGACTCCAGCTGGCGCTCGCACTGCACTGGTTGGCGTCACTACTTTTACAGAGGGTCACGATTTTGGCGCGCCGCACGGCTTCGGCGCGGGCGAGGCGCAAGCCGTCGTAGAGGGTTTGTTGGGCGTCGGCCAGTTGTCGTCCCACGAGGATGTGCTGGAAAGCCGGTGCGGCCAGCGCCGCGAGTATGCCAATCAACAGCATCACAATGAGTAGCTCAATCAAAGTGAAGCCGCCGGCTGGGCTTGCTCGGGGTGGCAAGTCGGGTGGGCGGCGCCAGAGTGGTTCGGTGGTTACATACATCAAAGACGTCTCGTGGGCTTCTGGCCTGATCAAGGGGTTGTCTTCGAGTATAAATAGCCCCTCTTCCTTAGCGATCAAAGGGTGATCAGTGGTCGTGTGGCAAGCTTGTTGGCGCTTTTTAAGACGATGTTAATAATAGGTCATTTCGACGATTTGCTGACGAGCCCCCTCTGGGTGCTCGGCCCTCGACAACTCAGCTCTGGCGGCTGGATGCCTTCGCCGCCGGTTTGATTAGCGTCTTAGGCTGCCGCTATAATGCGGAACTTTTTTGGCCGTGTGTGCTCGGTGGCGTGGAGACATATTTATGCCTGCGCAAGTTGGCACCTATGCTGGCGTCAGTTGGTGCGGGGGTAGAGGTTGGTGCTGGCATAGGTGCTTGGCCTGGTGGTTGAATGGCTGTTTGGACCGGTTTGAACTCGGCCTTTTTTGAAATTATTAAGCGCTTTGGCGTGCGAGGTTTGTAATGTCGAATGCATTTTCCATGACTCATTTGAAGCAGTTAGAGTCAGAAAGTATTTATATTATTCGAGAGGTTGCGGCGGAATTCGATAACCCAGTCATGCTCTATTCGATCGGCAAAGACTCTGCCGTGATGATGCATTTAGCGCTCAAAGCTTTTGCGCCCGGCAAGCCGCCATTTCCGCTTATGCATATTGATACCACGTGGAAATTTCGCGAAATGATTGAGTTTCGCGACAATCGCGCTAAGGAATTGGGCTGGGATCTGTTGGTGCATATCAACCAAGAAGGTGTGGAGATGGGCGTTGGGCCTTTCACTCACGGCAGCGCCAAACATACGGACATCATGAAAACCCAGGCGCTGAAGCAGGCGCTCAATAAATACCAATTTGATGCGGCCTTCGGCGGCGCCCGCCGCGATGAAGAAAAATCCCGCGCTAAAGAGCGCGTCTATTCGTTTCGTGATAAAAATCACCGCTGGGACCCGAAAAGTCAGCGCCCTGAACTCTGGAATATTTATAATGGCCGCGTCAATAAAGGCGAGAGTATTCGCGTTTTCCCATTGTCAAACTGGACCGAGCTGGATATTTGGCAATACATTCACCTTGAAAAGATTCCATTAGTTCCTTTGTATTTCGCTGCCAAACGGCCTGTGGTCGAGCGTGACGGCACCTTGATTATGGTCGATGACGATCGTATGCCCTTGACGGCAAATGATAAAGTCGAAGAAAAAATGGTTCGCTTCAGAACCCTGGGTTGTTACCCCTTGACAGGGGCAGTGGAGTCTCACGCCACCACCTTACCTGAAATTATTCAGGAAATGCTGCTGACCACCACCTCCGAACGCCAGGGTCGTGTGATCGATCACGACAGCTCAGGCTCTATGGAAAAGAAAAAACAAGAAGGCTATTTTTAGTTGTCGGTATTGAGAGAAAAATTATGAGTCATCAGTCTGAATTAATTGCTACCGATATCAACGCTTACCTTGCGCAGCATGAGCACAAAGAACTCTTGCGTTTTTTGACCTGCGGCTCGGTGGATGATGGAAAATCGACCCTGATTGGTCGCCTGCTGCACGATTCTAAAATGATTTATGAAGATCAGCTGGCTGCGATTAAATCGGATTCCTTAAAGCACGGCACCACCGGCGATAAAATCGATTTGGCGTTGCTGGTCGATGGCCTGCAAGCCGAGCGCGAACAGGGTATTACCATTGATGTCGCTTATCGGTATTTTTCAACCGAAAAGCGCAAATTTATTATTGCGGATACTCCCGGTCATGAGCAGTACACCCGCAATATGGCTACCGGTGCCTCAACCTGTGATTTGGCCATTATTTTAATTGATGCGCGCTATGGCGTGGTCACGCAAACGCGGCGGCATTCGTATATTGCCTCTTTGCTGGGTATTTCCCATCTGGTGGTCGCTGTCAATAAAATGGATCTCGTCGATTTTGATGAGGCGGTTTTTACGCAAATTAAAGACACTTATCTCGAGTTTGCCAAAAATCTGTCGGTTCCCAATATTGTCTTTGTGCCCATTTCGGCCCTCAATGGCGACAATGTCGTGAATCCCAGTCCCCGCAGCCCCTGGTATACCGGCAAAACGCTGATGCAACTGTTGGAAACCGTCGAGATTGCCGGCGACACCAATCGCGGGGATTTTCGATATCCGGTGCAGTATGTCAATCGCCCCAATCTGGATTTTCGCGGATTTTGTGGCACCGTCGCATCGGGTTCGATTCGCGCAGGGGATGCTATTAAGGCGTTGCCGTCCGGCAAAACCAGCCGTGTGGCGCGCATCGTGACCCAAGACGGCGACCTGCCCGAGGCGTTTGCCGGCCAGGCGGTGACCTTGACACTCTCGGATGAAATTGACGTCAGCCGCGGTGATATGCTCGTCAAATCGGATGACCCCATAACGGGAGCGGATCATTTTGAAGCCCATTTGGTTTGGATGACCGAAGCGCCGCTGCAGGCCGGGCGCGATTACTGGTTTAAATTCGCGAGTAAATTAACCAATGGTCAGGTTGCGAATATTCATTACCGTATTGACGTCAATACACAAGAAACGCGCGATGTGGATGCGCTTCAGCTAAATGATATTGCCAAAGTCAGCTTGCGGCTGGAGCAAAAAGTCATTGCCGATGCCTATGCTACCAATCGTACAACCGGTGCTTTTATTGTGATTGACAGGCTGACTAACGTCACCGTTGGGGCGGGTATGATTACCCAGGTGCTGGCAAGCCAAGCGGCTGCGGCCTATAGCCCGACCGCGTTTGAGTTAGAATTAAACGGTTTGATTCGCCGTCATTTTCCCCATTGGGGCGTTAAAGATCTGCTGGCGAATAAACCCTAAATGCCTGAGTTGCACCCGCTGTGAAAACCCGCTGCGGCGGGTTTTTTTGTTTATTGGTTTCAAGAGCTTTTCGCGTCTTAACCGCAGCATTTAGGATGCGAATCTTGTGTGGAGACGATCGGTGACTGGTGTGATGACAATACCCGGTGAGGTTTATAAAGTCGGTGGCGCCGTCCGGGATGGGCTTTTGGGTTTAGCTGTCACCGATACCGACTGGGTGCTCGTCGGTGCTAGCCCAGAGTCTCTCTTGGCTGCCGGGTTTAAACCCGTTGGGCAGGACTTCCCGGTTTTTTTGCACCCGCAGACGCAAGACGAATATGCACTTGCCCGCACTGAACGAAAAATTGGCCGGGGCCATACCGGCTTTAGCTGTTATGCCGCGCCGGATGTCACGCTCGAAGCGGATTTGGCTCGGCGCGATCTCACCATTAATGCCATGGCAGAGGCGGCATCTGGGCAGCTGATTGACCCTTACGGCGGTCTCGCGGATCTTAAAGCCGGTATCTTGCGCCATGTCAGCCCCGCATTTGTTGAGGACCCACTGCGTGTTTTGCGGGTAGCGCGCTTCGCCGCGCGGTTTCATCGCCAAGGTTTTGTGATTGCGCCTGAAACTCACGAGTTGATGGCCCAGATGGCCAGAGCTGGCGACTTGGCTAGCTTGCCGCCAGAACGTATCTGGGCAGAATGTGCGCGTGCTTTGGCCGGTGAGTCACCCTGGATTTTTGTGGACGTCTTGCAGTCGGTTGGCGCTTTGGCGGTGCTGATGCCGGAGCTTTCCGCCCTCTTTGGCGTGCCTCAGCCCATTGCCCACCACCCCGAGGGGGATACCGGCTTACATAGCCTCTTAAGTCTCAAGCGTGCTAGCGAACTCACCGCCTCTGCTTCAGTGCGCTTCGCCGCATTGGTGCACGATCTCGGAAAGGGCGAGACAGACCCGGCCAAATGGCCATCCCATCATGGCCATGAAACCGCTGGTTTGCCCTGCATTAAAGCGCTCTGCCGGCGCCTTAAAACCCCACGCGACTTTGAGCAGCTGGCGCTGGCTGTGGCGGAGTATCATACCCACGCGCATCAAGCCGAGATTCTGAGGCCTGCGACCCTATTAAAGCTGTTAAAAGCCCTGGGCGTGTTTCGACAGGGTGGGATTCTCGAGCCATTTTTGTTGGCTTGTCAGGCTGATGCACAAGGCCGAACGGGTTTGGAGTCGCGACCTTATCCCCAAGCCGAGCGGGTGCGCCAGGCAGCGGCAGCCGCACGTGGCGTAACAGTTGCCCAGTTGCCCGCTAACCTATTGACCGGGCCTGCCATAGGTGAAGCCCTGGATAAGGCGCGCATAGCGGCTATAGCCGCATTGCGGTAAAGCGGTTAGTCGCATTGCGGTAAAGCGGTTAGTCGTATCGCGGTACAGCGGAGGTCGCATCGCGGTACAGCGGTTAGCCGCCAAATAAATCCAATTGATGTGTGTGTTTTTTGGCCGGAATACAGGCCGGTTTTTTGAAGGCACGGCAATTGAGCTGGCCGATAGAGTCCTGAGACCTGATGCCGAGCCTTGTCAATGCCGTCACAAATCGTTGGCTGATAAGCTCTGCAAACAGGCCTTCACCGCGCATGCGGTGGCCAAATTCAGCCTTGTAGTCTTCGCCGCCATGCAGGTCTCGGATGGCGTTCATGACGCGTTGGGCCCGCTCGGGTAAATGGCTTTGCAGCCATTCTTGGAACAGGGGATTCACCTCGTGCGGCAAGCGCAAAATACTATAGGTGGCCGCGCTGGCGCCGGCATTAACGGCGGCGGCCAGAACCTTCTCCAAGTCCTGATCTGTAACAAAAGGAATAATGGGCGCAACACTCACCGAGACGGGCACGCCAGCCGTGGCCAAGCGTTCAATGATCTGCAAGCGTCGGCTAGGGGAGGCGGCACGCGGCTCGAGTTTGCGCGCAAGGCTGTGGTCCAGCGTGGTTAGGGTAATAGCGACCACGGCGAGTGTATCTTGGGCCATATCACTTAGAAGATCGATATCGCGGGCGATCAACGCAGACTTGGTAATGACCCCGACCGGGTGGCGGCATTCGTGCAAGACCTCCAAAAGCTCGCGGGTGATGCCAAGTTGGCGTTCACAGGGTTGATAGGCATCGGTGTTCATGCCGAGTGCAATGGGGGCAACTGCATACCGGGGCTGTGCCAGGGCTTGGCGTAGCAGGTTGGCTGCATTGACTTTGGCATAGAGCTGAGTTTCAAAATCGAGCCCGGGTGATAACCCCAGAAAAGCATGGCTCGCGCGGGCAAAACAATAAATGCAGCCGTGCTCGCAACCGCGATAGGGGTTGATGGATACCTTAAAAGGCAGATCGGGTGATTGGTTGCGGCTGAGAATCGACTTGGCGTTCTCGATATGGATCTCGGTTTTCAGGTCGGGTGGGGGCGGGTCATCTGGGTGCCAGCCATCGTCGGCCCACTCGGTATGTTGGGTGTCAAACCGGCCCGCAGGATTGCTGACGGCCCCGCGCCCCTTGAGGGGAGCGGGTTTGTGGGGAATCCACTGATCAGTCTGAATGAGGTCAGCGGAAGGGTCCGCTGTATCCATGACGTTCAACGCAGAAGGTGACTGAACAAACGTTATAAGCTCAGGAGTCTTTCGGCTTGCGCTTTGCGCCCAACACCACTCCACAGATCGGCGCGCCCCTCTCGCCAACCCGCCATCCAGTGATCGCGTCCCTGACCTGTTTCAAATGGGCACTGGGCCCAGGATTTACCGCTGCAAGCGGCTTGATAACCACGAGAAAAAGCGCGTTCAGCAATGGGGCGTTTTTGTGACTTCATCAATGCAGTACCTCGCAGGGAGTGTTTGAAAAGGAAACCCCTCTTAAAACTTGGCGGCCCATCATAACCGGGCCTGCTTTGGCTAGGGGTTTGACTTCAGGTTAGAAGTTTGACCTCAGGTTAGCCGCTTGTCAGCGGAGGGTCAGTTAACCAAAAGTCTGGACGGCTGTGAACGACCGTTTTTGTCTAATAGAAGGCGCCAACAGTCGTTTTTCGTATAAACACCTGACAAAACTTTTGCAATTGGGTCGGGCTTTTGCCAAGGTGACGACCTTTTTGATGGGCGCCTGCCGGTGAGTGTGGGTGGAGGAACTGATTATGGTCAACGCCGCATTTTTTGTGACCTGTCCAAAAGGGTTTGAGGATCTGCTTCAGGCCGAGTTGATGGCACTCGGCGCCACTGAATCGCGTATTGGCGTGGGTGGCGTTCATGCCAAAGGTGATGCGCTGTTTGGCATGAGTGTCGCCTTGCACTCGCGCCTTGCCAACCGGCTCTTGATGCCCTTGGCCGAGGGGATTATCCGAACACCGGAGGACCTCTACGCGCTTGCCCAAACTGTCGCTTGGAATCAGTGGGTGATGCCCCATCACACCCTGGCTGTGGACTATTCCGGCGAGCATCCTCGCATTACGAATACCCAATTTGGCGCACTCAAGGTCAAAGATGCCGTCGTGGATTACTGGCGGGAGCAGGCGGGAGACAGGCCCGATGTGGCCCGGCAACAGCCGGATTACCGCATAGTGGTGCGCCTGCATAAGGGCGTGGCGACCCTGTCGCTCGACTGGGTGGGCGGCAGTCTGCACGAGCGGGGTTATCGCAAGGAGCAGGGCGCTGCGCCCCTCAAAGAGAACCTGGCCGCTGCCATCTTATTGCGCCTCAATTGGCCCGAAATAGCGGCAGCGGGCGGCAGCCTGGTAGACCCCATGTGTGGCGCTGGCACCTTTCTGATCGAAGCCGCCTTAATGGCGCTGCAGATTGCCCCCGGTATTTTTCGCGAGGGGTTTGCTTTTACCCGTTGGTTGCCCTGGCAAGCCGAGCCCCTCAAGAGCCAATGGCAGAGCCTTTTGGCGGAGGCCCAGGCCGCGGCAACAGCCGCCACTTTGCAAACCCTGCCGCCGATAGTGGGATCCGATCACCATGGCCCGGTTCTGCGCGCAGCCCAGCACAATATCGAGCGCGCCGGTTTGTCGCGCCATATCACTGTTTTGCAGCAGCGCCTGACGGCGATCAAAAACGCCGGTTGGCCAGCAGGGCTGGTTGTGGTCAACCCGCCTTATGGCGAGCGGCTCGGCGAACAGGAAGCCTTAAAAGACACCTATTTTGAATTGGCACAGCAGTGTAAAACCGAGTTCCAAGGGTGGCAGCTGGGCGTATTTACCGCCAACCCAACACTTGCGCAGCACCTGCGGCTGCGCGCCCATAAAAAAAACCGCTTTTTCAACGGCCCCTTGCCCTGTGAGTTATTGCATTACGCCTTGATGTCTGCCGATAAAGCTCGCCTGCGCGAAGGTGAGGCCACCGAGGCTAAACCCTGGCGGCTGGAGCCGACCCCAGGCAGCGAGATGCTCGCTAATCGGTTGCGCAAAAATATCAAGCGCCTGGCCCCTTGGGTGGCGCAGGGTGTGACTGATGCCTATCGGCTCTACGATGCCGATATGCCGGAGTATGCTGCAGCGATTGATCTGTACGCCGGACAGATTCACCTGCAAGAGTACGCGGCGCCCAAAACCATTCCCGAGGCCGACGCCAAACGCCGTTTTAGCGAGGTCATCCAAGCGGTTTGTGAGGTGTTCGAGACGAGTCCAGACCGGCTTGCGATTAAAGTGCGCGAGCGCCACAAAGGGCAGTCGCAGTATGAGAAACACCGAGCCGACGCGCCCGATATTCAGGTGCGTGAAGGTCGAGCCCGTTTTTATGTCAATTTACACCAGTACCTGGATACGGGTTTGTTCTTAGACCATCGGCCACTGCGCTTGCGTTTAGCCGAGGAAATGGCCGGCAAGCGGTTTTTGAATCTGTTTTGTTATACCGCGACCGCGACCTGTCAGGCGATTTTTGGGGGGGCGCGAGCGAGTGTGAGCGTCGATATGAGCCGAACTTACCTGAGCTGGGCCAGCCGCAATTTTGAGCTCAACCGCATTCACTCGGCCGATCATGAGTTGATTCAAGCCGATTGCCTCACCTACCTTGAACACTGTCGCGACAGTTTTGATGTGATTTTGTTGGACCCACCCAGCTTTTCGAATTCCAAGCGCCTAGAGCAGGACTGGGACGTACAGCGCGATCATGTCGCGGTCGTCGACCGTTGTATGTCACTCTTGCGGCCAGGCGGTTGTTTGTATTTTTCCAACAACTTACAAAGCTTTCGGTTGGACTCTGGCTTGTTGCAGCGTTACCGGGTTGAGGATCTCTCGGCCGCGACCCGCGATCGGGACTTCGAGCGCAACCCCAAAATTCACCAGTGTTACCGACTCCAGGCGCTGGCCGTCTAAAGCGCCGGCTACAGCGGTGCAGCACATGATGTGGAAGTTAGAGGCTACACTCATACTGTTGGTTGTTTTTTGAGCAGTGGCGCAGGCTTGATGCGCTGCTTCCCCCTTCAGTCGCCAAAGGACATTTTATGGATTCTGCGCAACCCTTTATGCCATCTGTACCTCTGACCCTGCCGATGATCGATGATGTGACGCTGCCGGGCGTGTTTATGCCGGATGTGTCGATTGACTGTCTCGTTTTTGGCCTGGATCGCGGCCGGTTGAATGTGTTATTGGCCAAGCACCGTGACGGCTTAGGGCAGGGCCAGTGGGCTTTGCCCGGCGGCCATATTGGAACTGACGAAGACTTGGATCAAGCCGCTGGTCGGATACTCAATGAGGTCACGGGCGCTGAGGATTTGTATCTCGAACAGCTGCGCGCGTTTGGGCAGGCCGACCGCTTCCCGGGCGGACGCGTGATTACCATTGCCTATTACGCCTTAGTCAAACAGGCGGACTACGAATTGGTGGCCGGAGGCCCTGCCTCTGCTGTTGCTTGGTGGGATGTGCATGCGGTGCCCCAGCTTGTGTATGACCACAGTGATATTTTTCACCATGGTCTGAAAACCCTGCGCCACAAGGTGCGGCATGAGCCCATAGGGTTCAATTTACTACCGGATAAGTTCACGCTTCTCCAGCTGCAAGAGCTGTACGAGTCCATTTTGGATGTCAAATTGGATAAACCGAACTTTCGTCGCAAAATGATGAACATGAAACTCTTGGTGGATTGTCAGGAAAAACAGCAAAATGTCGCCCACCGCGCGGCGGCGCTATACCGGTTTGATGAGTCGGTCTACCAGTCGCTGCGAGAACAGGGCTTTAGTTTTGAGGTGTAGCCCCCTATTGATCGCCTGATGCGATTCGACGCCTGGACCACAGGTCTGTCGAATTTGAGGAACGTTGAGACCCTATGTTCAGTCGCCGGGAAGACAGCCGCAGTGCCATTTTGTTTTTGGCCCCGGAAGGGGTTGTGAAGGAGCTGTTGTACAGTGAGTTCGAAGCCTTACTCGAGGGATTTACCCCCGAAAAAGACTGGGCGGGGCGCGATGCCAAAGCCGTCTATTTAGAGCTTGCCGCCGATTTATCGGCCAAGGCGGCTGTCTTTTTTACCCTTGCGTTTGACAATGAGGGCTGGGTGGAAGCCAGTTGGAACCTGCCCTTGGTCAATCTGGCCCGCACCGCCAAGGTCGCGCCTGACTGCGCCTGGCCCATGCGCGTGGCGACGGCGCGTAATTGCCCTAACCCCGCCTACCAGAGCGCTTTGTGGAATCCGGATTTAACCCCGAAAAGCAAGGTGCTGGCCTGGATTGCGGATGCACTGGCCGTCAACCGTTTAGGGTTTACCAAACTGTCGTCGCCGGAGGCGCAGGGTGAATATGCCCATGAGGCTGCATCGGCTTCGGCTGCCCCAGTGTCGTCCAGCTTGGAGCAACAAGTGGCTCAGCTGGTTCAGCAGCAGATGTTTGGCAGCAGCCAAGTGGCAGAGGCCCTGGCACAGCTCGATAAAACCAAAGCCGAATACGAAGCCAAAGTGGCGGCGTTAAAAGTGGATCTCAATGACAAGGTGCGCAAGGTTGAGGCTGTGGAGCTGGAGTTAAAATCGCTCACAGACAACCTGACTCTGCGCGACCGTAAGCTCGCCGAAATGCGGGAATTTTATGAGTTAAAACTCGAAAAAACCAAAGGCTCTGACGCCGATTACATTCGAGCGCTGCGCGAGCATTTTGAAAAAGAAACCGCCGAGCGCATTGCGAGTGCCGAGTCGGAATACAAGGAGCTGTTAAATTGGCGCGAGGTGGAGCTGATGTACCGCGCCGAGCGCGAGGCCGCCTTGCAAAGTGAACTCCAGCAATTGCGCCGTGAAAATGCCGATTTAAAAGAAGCTGAGAACCAAGGCCTGCTCAAAGCACTGGTCGATAAAGGCATCACCTTTACCAGTTTTCAACTGGGGCTTGGGCATATTGCCATTGCATTGGAAGATATCCCCTTGTACCTGGCCAATCCGGTCGGCTTTGTGGCGGCCTATTGCAACACGACCGAATCGCATTATTTGGATTGGCTGGCACATTACCATGCGCCAGTCTGCCGCGTACTCGACAAGGGCGAACCTTGCGGTACCCCCATCGAGCGGGTGGACTCGCCTGAGCACTTTAAACCGGGGGCGTCGGACTGCTGCGAACGCCACCGTAAGGCTTAGGGTTTAGCCCCTGTCCGTTAAGCGCCTGTCCGTTGAACCGCCGGGTTTATTGCCGCCCAACTGGTGGCAGATGCCGCTTGCGACGCTCGCGGCTTTGGCCCCTGTTCAATCGCTACCATCGCCTTGGCCGGGGGTGGCGCTCAAGGTCAAGCGCGAAGATCTACTCTGCTCGCACCTGGGTGGTAATAAGCTCTACAAACTGTACTTCCATCTGCAACGCGCAATGGCGGAGGGCGCCAAGACGCTGGTAAGCTTTGGCGGCGCTGGGTCCAACCACCTGTACGCCCTGGCTCGTGTGGGGCAGGTGTTGGGTTTCGAAACGCGGGCTCTTGTCCGCGGGCTGGATGCAAAGGGGCAGCCGCCAAGCGCTTTGAGCCCCACCTTGCGCGATTGTGCCGCTATGGGCATGCAGTTGCAGTTTGTCAGCCGGGACGATTATCGGTTGAAAACCGAGGTACATTTTGTTCGCCGTCATGGTTTGGATGCCAAAGGGCTCTACTGTATTCCCGAAGGTGGCGGTGACCTGCTGGGTGCCGCTGGCATGGCGGCTTACTGGCAGGCGGTGTGCCAGCAGTTAAGCCCGCCAAGTGCCGTCGTATTGCCGGTGGGAACTGGTGCGAGCTTGGCGGGCATTCTGGCGGCGAGTTCGGCGGCTACGCAGGTGCTTGGTGTCAGCAGCCTTGGCGCCGGACCCGATCAGCTCCAGCCACTCAAACGCCGAATTCAGGTTATGGCCACACGCCTGCATCGTCGCCTATCACCGGGACAAACCCTGGCGGCCTGGGAGTTGGCGCCGGGGGTGTTCGGGCGCTATGGGCCCGCGAAGGGCTCGGCACTCAGTGCGATTCACACCTTGTCGCATCAACTCGCTATACCGCTGGACCCGGTCTATACGGGCAAAGCCTTTTTGTATGCTGTCGAACATTTAGCGCCCTTTTTCGCCCGTTTGGGGCAGGATGCGTTGGCGCGGCAAGCTCAAGCGCAGGTGCTCTGGATACACACTGGCGGTCTTCAGGGTGGGCGGCGCTGGCCGAGTGATTCCCTTGCGTCGGATGCGCCTGTATGATGCAGGCCCTTTTTATTTTGGTGCGAGAGGTGCTGTGTTATGCGTGGGTGCGCAATGGTGTGTCGATGGGTTCAGGCCTGTCGATGGGTGCTGGTCGTTGTGGTAGGACTCTTGGCGTTGCCGCTGCAAGCGGCCGAACTCAACGCCGGTAACAGCGCTTGGATTCTAACGGCCACTGCGCTGGTGCTGATGATGACGCTGCCGGGTCTGGCACTTTTTTACGCGGGCTTGGTGCGGTCTAAAAACGTTTTATCCATATTGATGGCCTGCTTTGCCATTGCGTGCCTTGCGTCTGTGCTTTGGCTGCTGGTGGGGTACAGCTTGGCGTTTGGTGCGGGAAACAGCCTGATTGGTGATTTTTCGCAAGCGTTTTTTCGCAATATGACGCGTGACAGCCTGTGGGGCGATATTCCAGAACCCCTGTTTGCGCTTTTTCAAATGACTTTCGCGATTATCACACCGGCCTTGATTGTGGGTGCCGTTGCCGAACGCATCAAGTTTTCAGCCTTGCTGTTATTCAGTGGCCTCTGGTTGCTGCTTGTGTATGTGCCGATATGCCACTGGGTTTGGGGTGGTGGCTGGCTGTTCCAGCTGGGTCTGCTCGATTTTGCAGGCGGTACAGTTGTGCACATCACAGCTGGCGTGGCGGCCTTGGTGTTGGCGGTGATGGTCGGCCCCAGAGCCGGTTTCCCGCAGCTGCCCATGCCGCCGCACAATATGACCATGACGGTCACTGGCGCCGGCTTGCTGTGGGTGGGCTGGTTTGGCTTTAACGGTGGCAGTGCCTTGGCAGCCGGCGGCAGTGCTGCCATGGCCATGTTAGTGACTCACCTATCCGCTGCTGCCGGCGCCCTGGCCTGGATGCTGGTGGAATGGCGAAAATTTGGCAAGCCGAGTGTGCTGGGCATAGTGACGGGCATGGTCGCAGGCTTGGGCACCATTACCCCGGCGTCAGGGTCCGTGGGGCCTGTCTCGGCACTTGTGATAGGATTTTTGGCCGGGATCATCTGCTTTTGGGCGACTTACCTGATCAAACGCCGTTGGCATATAGACGACTCGCTGGATGTTTTCCCAGTGCATGGGGTCGGCGGCATACTGGGCACTCTGTTGGTCGGCATCCTGGCCTCGCCTATGCTGGGGATCTTTTCCGGTTATGGCTTTGGTGGCAGCAATGCCGGTATCGCTTCGCAATTGGGTGTGCAGGCGATAGGTGTTGTGGCGACCGGGCTTTATACCGCCTGTGTGACCTGGCTGCTGGCGAAACTGATTGGCATGATCTTAGGCGGCTTGCGTGTGACGCCCGATGAGGAAGCCCAGGGTTTGGATATCAGCCAGCATGAAGAAGTGGGCTACAAGCTCTAGCTCTCGGCTTACACGTCTAACTCTCGGCTTACAGGTCTGACCCTCGGCTTGCACGTCTAGATCTAGGTGTTGTTACTCTAGGCGTTGTTACATCTAGGCGTTGTTACATCTAGGTGTTGTTACATCTAGGTATTGTTACATCTAGGTGTTGCTCCAATGCGGGCTGGCGTCTTGCCAGCCTCGGGCCAAAGTCAGTAAAGTGGCGCCTTTTTCAACGTGAGGCAGTTATGAGTCTATTATCGGATTTGAGCATTATTCCCATGGCGATGGCGCAAGACGCCGCCGCTAAACCGGCTGGTGGCGACATGTTCCAGATAGTGATGCTGGTCGGTTTGGTCGTCATGATGTATTTCATGCTGATTCGCCCGCAGCGCAAACGTCAAAAAGAGCATGAAGCCCTGGTCAGTGGCATCAGTAAAGGGGATGAGGTGGTCTTGACAAGTGGTTTGCTTGGCAAGGTATTGGAAGTCGATGACGCCTATGTTCTGCTCGACTGCAATGACGTTAAATTGCGCTTCCAAAAAGTGGCGGTGCACGCTGTGTTACCCAAAGGAACTATCAAGGGCCTCTAATCGGTTGACAAATGGGACCTGTTAAAGCCTCGCTGTGCGGGGCTTTTTTTTGGGCGGTCTCAATGGCCTCCCTTAGTGTCTCCAATGAGAGACTCTACTAAGAGACCTCCACGACAGACCTCAACGGAACAGGAGACTGGTATGGCAGATTTACCCTTGGCACCGAAATTGGTGGTGGCCATTAGTTCGCGCGCCCTCTTTGACCTGGAGGCCAGTCACGCCGTCTTTCAACGCGAAGGCCTCGAAGCCTACTCCCGCTACCAGATTGCGCATGAAAATATCCCCTTGGCGCCTGGCCCTGCGTTTGAGGTGGTGAAAAAACTGCTCGCCATCAACCAGAATTTGGGGCGCGAAGCGGTGGAGGTGATTCTCTTGTCGCGCAACAGCGCTGATACCGGCTTGCGTGCGTTTAACTCGATTCATCACTACGGCCTCCCCATTACGCGAGCGGTCTTTAGCGGGGGCGAGAGCCCTTACCGCTATATTCAACCCTTCGCCTGCCAATTATTTTTATCCACCGATGCCGAAGATGTGGCCCATGCCCTGGCTCACGGCGTCGCGGCGGCTCGGCTGCTATCGGGCAATGCCGGGGCCTCGCGCGCAGACGGTTTGCGGTTTGCGTTTGATGGTGACGCCGTGCTCTTTAGCGATGAGGCCGAGCGGGTTTACCAAGCCGAGGGATTGGCCGCCTTTGCGGCCAGCGAAAAGGCCAGTGCCAAAACACCCTTGATGGGCGGCCCCTTTAAAGGATTTTTGGCAGCTTTGCAGGCACTGCAGCAGCAGTTTCCCGAAGGCCATTGCCCGCTACGCACAGCCTTGGTCACAGCGCGGTCGGCGCCGGCGCATGAGCGGGTGATTTTGACGCTCAGGGCCTGGGGCGTGCGCATTGACGAGTCCTTATTTTTAGGCGGCCTCCCCAAAGGGCCTTTTTTGCAAGCCTATGGCGCTGACGTGTTTTTTGATGATCAGCCGCAGCACTGCGAGTCGGCGCGCGACCTGGTCGCCACCGGGCATGTGCCGCACGGTATCGTCAACCAGCCGCCGCGCCCGAGTTGATGAGCCTCGTCACAGGCGCTGCATCAAAAGACAGGAGGGACGGGCGCTTTGGGGTGTTGAATGACCCAAACGCCTGACGCCTGCTGACTAGTCTTCGCTGAGGGGCGGTTTTAAATGGACGCAGTGATAAATCCAGGCCGCCTTCGGTGGCGCAGATACGAGGTGTAACACATGAGGTTAGGGCGATATTTCGCTGGCTGGGGGGCTTTTGTGGGCCTAGTCGCGGTGCTTGGAAGTGGTTTGAGTGGGGCTCGGTTGGCGGCGGCTGAGGTTATCGGGCCATCGGCGCCCTCCATAGCCCCCCCTTTGGCGAGCTTACAGGCCGAGGCGAGGTTAAAGCCGGGGCAAACAGGCAAAACGGAAGTTTTGCTGCGGCAAACGGCCATGCAGATTGCCAAGGACAGACGCGCTTCTAGCCGCACCTATATGGCGATCCGTTTAGGGGATGCTGATGCTGTGCGCGACTACAGCCAGCTCATAGTACCGTTTAATGCCCACTACGAAGACTTGCAGCTGGATTTTGCCCGTGTCTTAACGCCCGCTGGCGAGACGCTCAGCCTCGCCGCCGATGCGCTGCAAATTCGCCAACCCGCCAATGAAAACTTTTACCAAGATGGCAAGGAGCTGACCTTTTCCTTGCCGGGGCTGAGTCCGGGTGCCGTGATCGAGTTTCAATATTCCCGGCGCGACAAAACCGCCATCATGCCGGGCTCACTCGCGGAGACCTTTTGGCTTTACTGGTGGCAGGAGCGGGCGGGGAATCTCGGCACCCGTTTGGATTCGGTTCGCCACCGGATTGTGGAAGTGATTGCGCCCAGCGATTTGCCGCTCTATTGGTCGCCCTCGCATGAGGCGCAGTTTACGCTCAAGAAAACGCCGCGCCCGTCGGGTGAGACGCTTTACCGCTTCGAGTGGAAACATGCCGAGGCGCTCGTGATTCAGCCCTGGATGCCGCGCCAATTTGACGCGCTCATGCCCTCAGTGGCTGTCTCAACCGATAATCGCTGGCAAGCTGTCGCAACTTGGGCAGACAGCCTGATAGCGCCCCATACCCAGGCCAATGCCGAATTGAAAGCGATTGCGGCTCAGCTCGCTAAAACGGCCCTCACGCCTGCAGCCAAAGCCAAAGCGGTGTATCAGTTTTTGGATGAGCGCGTGCGTTATGTGTTTGCCCATGTCGGGCGCGGCGGCTACGAACCACACAGTGCGGCTCAGGTCTTACACAATGGGTATGGCGACTGCAAAGATCAAACCGTGCTGGCTGTGACCCTGTTGCGCGAGCTGGGGGTCGAGGTCTATCCGGCACTGGTCGCTACCCGCAACATGGGCTTGCCTCGCCTGCCGCTGCCTTCGGTCAACTTTGATCACATGATTATTTATCTGCCCGCGCAGGGTGACTTGGCTGAAACCTGGATGGACACAGCCGGCGAGGGCATGTTGTACCCCGGATTTAGCCTCGGCATAGAGGGCCAGCCCGCTTTAGTCATTCGTCCTGAGACGGATGCGATACGACTGTTGCCCCTAGGCGATGCCAAAGCCCATGGTGCGCACTGGCAGGTGACTTATCAGCCAACGCCCAGGGGTTGGGAGGCAGATTTTACCCTGCGGCCGACAGGCTACCTTGAGCAATCCTTGCGCTCGCAGTGGATTTTTCAGCCTGAAAAGCAAAAATACCTGACCGATCAACTCGCCGGTTTAGCGGGTTCAGGGCAGTTGTTAGCGGTAGCCGGCCATAATGCCAAGGCGCTGTTTGAACCTTTTTATGTGACTGGCCGCTTGCGTGCCCCGCCGAGTGAGGGGCAGCCACTGCTGGCGTTTCACATAGCCCAGTTGTTGCAGACATTTGTGGGCGCTCATCAGTGGCATAAACCCGAAGAGCGTCTTCAACCGTTTGAGTGGAGCCCGGGCCTCAGCTTGAGTGCGGAGGTGAGCTTCCCCGCAGGCGATGGCTGGCAGGCCCTAAGTCGCAGCCCTTCCGTGAAAACGCCCTGGTATCAGCTACAGCAGGATTGGCAGGAAAAGCCTCAGCATCTGGTGGCGCGAGCCTATTTCGAGTTGCCGAGCCTGTCATTGACTCGCAAAGATTACGCCGCTTTTCACCACGCCATCATGGGCCTACAACAGGAGCCGGCGTTTGTGGTGCAGCAGCAGACGGCTTCGGCAAGGGTTGTGAAGCCTGATGCCCGAGACAAGGCAAACACTGCCCTAACGCCCTCGGATTCAGCCTCTCAGGCCTTTCAAGCGATCCGCGATGCTTTGACACAGGGCGCTTTTGAGGCGGCGCTTGAGCAAGCGAATCAGGCGGCGGCACAGTACCCCAAAAGCGGTGAGGCGCTCTACCTGCTGGGTTTGGCGCAGGGCTATAACGACCAGCTGGAAGACTCCGAAAAGTCCTTACAGTCGGCTAAGGCCCTGGGTTATCAACCATGATGCGTTTTTTGTGCTTGGCGCGCCGGGTCGGTTTTTGCAGCCAGCTCGCCGGAGTTGGCCTGTCGGTTTTGCTCGCCGGTTGTGCTCACCAACCTCAATCTGTAAGCGCCGCTTCGAAAGCTGATGTCGCCACTCAGGCTGTGCCCGCCACCCAGGTAGTGCCCGCCACCCAGAGAATGCCCGACCTCAGCGCCAAGCTGGCTGAGCGCTTGGCCCAACCCCCAACCGCTTCGGCTGAGGCATTTCGCTTGCCTCACCAGCGTGCCGCCGATTTAGCCGCACGCTTGGATCACCTCATTGAAACACCGAGCCAAGCACAATTTCACGCGATAGAGACGGGGTACCAAACCCTTCTGACCGAGTCGCCAGACTACTTACCGGCTGAGCGAGGTTTATACAGCCTTTATTACTTTGCTGTGCAATCGGGATTGTTTGGTGCTTTGCAGCAGGCGGAGCGGCTTGAGGTCTTGCGAGAGCAATTCAACAAGCTGCCCCCAGGCGGGCGCCAGGATTTTTACCCTCCGGATTTTGCGCAGTTACAGTGGTTATCACAGCAAAAACCCGTTGATGAAGAACAGCTGTATCAGGCAATTCTAAAAGGCGCCAAGCAGGCCCCGCAAAATGCCGAGGCTCAGCGTTTGCTCGGGCAGCAGTGGACCGATAGAGGTTTTCCGCGCTTGGCTGTGGCCCAGCTAACACCCTGGTTTAAGCGCGACTCTGAATCCTTTCGGGCTTCTTTAGCCTACGCGAATCAGCGCGTTGCGTTACAAGCCGATTGTGTCTACGACGAGCGAGACCACCTCAAAACGGCTATCTCACTGTATAAGCCCTTAGTTAAATCAGTGCCCAAACCCGAGTGGCATGCCTCGCTCGGTCAGTTATATGGCTTTTTAGGCCATGTCGATTTGGCTCGCGATCAAGCCAAACGTTTAGCTGCGACCGGCTCCCAGGCGGCTCTTTGGCAAGCCGCCGCACTCTTGACCCGTTTAGGCGACCCATCGGCACAAGCGCTATTTGATCAGTTAGATCAATTAGATCCGCGCGGCTTAGTCGCGTCATCGCCCTACAATCGGAGCTACATTGAGCAGTTGATGTTTTTGGGCCAAACGAATGAGGCGATACGCCTGTTCCCTGGGTACCTCAAAGCGCAGGGCCTAGCGAGCCGAAGTGACCCCTGGCTGTTATGGGTGTTGTGGCAAGAATCTTTGCGCAGCGACAAACCCGTATCGCCCGATGATCTGTGGCCAGAGGGGGTGAAACGATCCAAGCCCACTGTCTGGGGCGAGTATCTCTTCATGCATTTGTGGGATCCGGACAAGGCTGCGTCAGATTGGCAGGAGGCGGCTGTGTCCAGCTGCCAGCTAGCCGAGCGCGAATTGATTCTGGGTTATGAGGCCTATTTCGCCGATGACCGGCTTCAGGCCGAGCGCCATTGGCAAGCCGTTGCGGCGCTTGATTTACCCTTGAGTTTTGAATCGCTGTTGGCAAAGAGTCTGTTGGCCCGGCTGAAGCGGGAGACGTTAGAAGGCTCCGCAGGACTCACTCGCTAAAGCGAAGCCTACTCGCATCGATTGTCATACTTTTGTGAGTATTTGTTGAGGCCGATCGCTTAGGCTAGGGGCATTGCATTTTATGTTGGATGCCACGTTTTATTCTGGATACCACTTGCCATGCTAAATCCCTCTGCCCAGACTCATGACCTCCCCCAGACACTGCTCGGCAACCGTGTATTGGTGGTAGAAGATGACCCCGATATCAATCAGCTGATTTGCTTGAATCTGCGTGTTTTGGGGTTGGAGGTCGAATCCTGTGAGAACGGTTTGATCGCGTCAGAGCGCCTCGATCAGGGCGTGTTTCACCTGGTGATTCTCGATGTGATGTTGCCGGGGCTAGATGGCTTGAGCCTTTGTAAACAGCGTCGCTTGGCGCGCGATTTTACGCCGATTTTGATGCTCACAGCAAAATCCACCGAGGCCGACCGCGTGATGGGGCTAGAGTGGGGCGCAGACGATTACCTGACCAAACCCTTTAGTGTGATGGAGCTGCAAGCCCGTGCCAAAGCCCTGTTGCGACGCATTCAATTTAATCGCGAGTCCAGCATCTCGCCGGGCGCTGCCTTGCCGGGCAATGCCTCTAGCTTGCCGGGCAATGCCTGTATCCAGCGGGGTGCCTTGTCAATAGACCCAGATAGGCGCAGTGTCCATCTGGATTCAAACCCGCTCACGCTCACGGCCAAAGAGTTTGATCTGTTGCTGTTTTTAGCGAGCGCCCCCGGCCGGGTATTTGATCGCAATACCTTATTGGATCAAGTCTGGGGCTATAACCACAGCGGCTATGAGCATACGGTTAACTCCCACATTAACCGCCTACGGGCAAAGCTGGAGCGAGATCCGGCCAATCCCGTCTATGTGCTCACCGTTTGGGGTGTGGGCTACAAATTTCAGGGGTGAGGTCATAAATTTCAGGGGTGAGGTCATAGCATGCAGTGGCGTTTTGGGGTTAAGGGCGCGTTTTTAGGTAGCTGGCACAGGCTCTGGTGCCAGCTCGCACCACGAATCTTTCTCGATTCGGTGGTATTTCGGCGCCTTGCGCTCTGGATGACGGTGATTTTTATGCTCATAGCGCTGGTGACGGCCTACCGCATTTTTGAGGTGAGCCAAAAACATCAGCGTACCGTGCTGCAAAACATGCATAGCCGATTGGCGCCGGAGCTGGCGCGCCGATTTGATCCCGCTTTGCAACAGAATGCCGAAGCGTTAAACGCTTGGCTGGCTTCGGCTGTCGCCTTCAATCCCCATGTCACCGTCTATTGGTTGTCACCAGACGGCGCGCTTCTCGCTACCTCCGCATCGGATGCGCAGTTATTCTCGCAACGGGTGAATCTCGCGCCTGTAAAACAGTTCATCGAGCAGGGCGATCATTCAAAAAGTGATTCAGCGAATCAGGATTCCCCTCGCGACTATTTCACGCCTATTTTGGGCGATAACCCTCGCTCCCGTGACCCGCAAATATTTTCGGCGGCAAAGGTGGTGCATCAAGGCCGGTTGCTCGGTTACGTTTACGCCGTTCTAGGGGATCCGGCGTTTGAGGCCTTTTATGCCCGCCTGGTCGATGAGCAGTCCCTGTGGCTCGGTTGTTCGATTGTGCTGTCGGCGTTGGGGCTTGGGTTGTTGGCCAGTTTGGCGGTTGCGGCCTCGCTGGTTCGGCCTTTGCGCCAGTTAACGACGCTCGTGGTGCGCGCGAAGGATGCCGGGTTTCAGCAAGATGTCGCAGCCGATTGTCAAACGCAATTTCCGCAAGTGCTACTAAACCGTCGCGACGAAGTGGGGGATCTGTCTCACGCCATGAACGCCTTGCTACAGCGCTTACAGTCGCAATACACCCAGTTGTTATCGGTCGAGTCTCTACGCAAAGAGCTGTTAACGCACATAAGTCATGACCTTCGTACGCCGCTCGCGTCCTTAATGGGGTATCTCGAAACCTGGCAGCTCAGCCGTGGCCAGCTCCCTGAATCCCAGCGGGATGAGTTTGTGCGTATCGCTATCGCCAATTCAAAAAAAATGGCCACGCTCATTGACCAGTTATTTGAATTATCGTCGTTGGATTCCGAAACCGTGCAGGTCACGCATGAACCTTTTTCGATCGCGGATTTAGTGCAGGATGTTTTACAAAAATTTGCGTTAGATGCCAAGAATCGGAATATCGATTTAAACGTAACGCCCGCTAATTTAGGCATTCGTGTAATAGGCGATATTCCAAAACTAGAGCGCGTATTTACGAACTTGATCGAGAACGCACTGCGCCATACTCCAGACGGCGGGAAAATCTGGGTTAATCTATCGCCAGAAGGGCGATTCATCAGCATTGAGGTGGGCGATACGGGAATTGGCATTCCCGACGCCGATTTACCGCACATTTTTGATGCCCATTATAAAGCCGGCAACAGCGTGCGCGGCAACACAGCCCACGGCGGCATGGGCCTTGCCATCACCAAAAAAATTATTGACCTGCACCAAAGTGCGATTTCAGTTAAAAGCCAGGTCGATGAAGGGACGGTATTTTCGTTTGCGTTGCCTTTGGCGACTTGAGTATTGGGTGGCGCAGGGCGATACCTTCTCGGGCATTGCCAAAGCGCACGAGCCACTCGCAAAGTCAAAAAATTGCGCTCTGCGAGTTAAAGTCGGCCAGCGTGTAGTGATTTTCCAGTCGTGATGAAAAAAATTGATTCATCAATTAATAACTGCCACGTTTGGTCTCTGCAGCAAAGCCTGATTTTATGGGGTCTAGCCATTTTTTTGTCCCGTTTTTATAAGGCGTTTATTTGGCTCTAGTGCCTGCTGATTGAAAATCAATGAATCTGAATCCTTTGATCGCCGGTAGCTATCAAGTGGTTTGTGCGATCCCGTATTTTGCTGAATAGGTACAGAAATTTCCGTCTAATAAAGTGTTAGCTTAAGGGTGATTTGCCATGGATCTAAATGGTCGCTGCTTAGTGATAAGAGATATTTTATGGGAAATATCTAATTTATACGATTTGATTGAGTGGATGTCGATGGGCGACTCGCCTGAAGATGAGCCTTTAATTGAGAAAAACGAAGCGGCGTTTTTTATTTGGAGAAATTTGACGGCTATGCAGATAGTGCATATGGATAAATTGCTCGACAGAAATGGGAAGCATTCTATCCAAAAGGTAATAAACTTAGCGAAGCATTCAAATAAAGACGTCAATTTTTGTTGGATAGAGGATCAGCTAAAAAATATCGTTGATGATTATAATAAGTTTGATATGTCATTCGTTAGGAATAAATATATAGCGCATAGAGATATCGTGGAGAAAGAGGTTGAGATTCATATTCATAAGTTTTGTACTATCAAGAATGGATTGAATTATGTATACAACGATTTCGCAAAATTGTTGCATCTAGATGAATATGAGCATGCTAATATCATCGCAAGTAACTTCCAAAAAGTAATTGGGTCTAAACGTGAAATCTAATCAATAAGGTTTAATGGGCGCGGCGCTTGTTGTTTGCATGACGTTGCCGTCGAAACTACTCTTGCACTCGTTGAGCGATTTTTTGGCAGTTTAAAGCACGACTCGATATTCAAGTGGCGTAATCAATGCGTGATCACATGAAGTTTAATGTGGCCGCTTACATTAAATATTACAACTTGGATCGACTGCGCACTCCACACTCCAAATGGCGGTATTCAGTCGATTAACTTTGAAAATGCTCACAAGAAAGTGTTCACTTTTGGTGTGATGCATTATTTTGCGCAACACAGAAGGCGCCGAGCAGCTAAGCCCGCTTGGTGGGCTTAGAGTTGGAAGCGTTGCATTTGAACTTGCAGGGCGTCGGAGTGGCTGCTGATACTGAGCCCTTGGGTGCGGGTTTTTTCGGTTTGGCTCACCAGCTCTTCGATGAGCATGTTGATTTCGGCAGCGCTGTCGGCAATGGTGCGACTCGCAATGCCCTGTTGCTCCACCCCAATGACCAGCGTGTCGTTGATTTGCGTGAGGGTTTTCATCTGGCCGCGCATGGCGTCCACCTGATCGACGGTGAGCGCAATTTTGTTCAGTGATGATTCGGCGTGCTGGCGCGAGCCTTCCATGAGCGTCACGGCTTTGCGGCTGCTGTTTTGCAACTGATCGATGGTGCTGCGAATTTGCAGTGTTGATTCTTGGGTGCGGGTCGCGAGTGCGCGCACTTCATCCGCCACCACGGCAAACCCCCGGCCTTGTTCACCGGCGCGGGCCGCTTCGATGGCGGCATTGAGTGCGAGCAGGTTGGTTTGCTCGGCTATGCCGTTGATCACACTCAAAATATCCGAAATGTTATTGGTGTAGAGGTCGAGCGAGTGAGCCGTTTGATGGGAATCCTCAATCAACTGGTGCAGCTGATGCAGGGCTTCTTGGCTGCCGTGCAGGTTTTGATGCGCCACGTTGTTGGCGGTGTTCACCGCTTGCATTTGTTTATGGGCTTCTTGCATGTCGCGCACCATATCCTGTGAGGTCGCGGCCAGCTCTTCGGTGGCAGACGCAATGATATTGGTGCGGTCGTATTCTGTCTGGGCGAGGCGGCTGAATTCATCCAATTGCGCAATGACGTGATGCAAGTCTTGGTTGAGCAGGCCGGCTGTTTGCCGGGTGTCACGCACCGCTTGGCTCACGGCATCCATGAATCGGTTAAATTGCTGCGCCATAAAATGGTTGCCTTGACTGCGTTCGGCCAGATTCAAGCGGCCTGTAGTCGTATCCAGAACACGGCTTAAACGCTGTGCCAGCTCCTGGTCACGTTTGGCGCTGTTGGCCAGTACCGCAAGGACCAGACACTCCACGCCCAAATAGGCCGCATGGATCAAAACCACTTCGATACTGCAATGCTCATGCGCAAAAAAGTGCAGGCCCGGAAGTAAGGCGGCATGTTGTAAGGCAAAAAAGACAAGATGGGCGAGGCCCCCCACCAGAATCAAGGTGAGGAACACCCAGGCATCGCGGTAGATGAAAAAAATGGCGGCAGTCAGAAAGTAGCCAAAGTGGGCTTCGATCATGCCGCCGCTTTGCAATACCTGTAGGCTGGTCATGAGGCTTAAAATCGTGGCGAGCAGATGGCGGGAGCTGGTGCAGCCGGCGCGTGCAAGCCCGGCCCAAGCGGCGAACGGTAGGAGAGCTGCGGCAGCCAAGGCCAGCTGCCAATTATTCGTGGCAAAAATCCACAATAAGGAGGCCACAAAATAGCCACAGCAGAGTTTAAAGACCACAGGATCGAGGCGAGTCGCGGCAGACGGTGGGTTGGCGGGGTGAGACATTCTGTATCCTCTTCGCAGGGTTTTTTTGCGTTTTTTAAAGTCTAGTCAAAATGACTTCGATTGCCTGCTGGCGATAGAGCCTGAGCAGCCGCTACAATCCCGCCTTTTTGACGTCCACCCCTTGGGTAACTACACAATGGATAACTTGCAACACATGACTGCGCAAGCACAGGCGCAGGCCGCAGCCGCCGACAGCTTGGCGGCGCTGGATGCGGTGAGGCTCGACTACCTGGGCAAGAAAGGCCTGCTCACTCAGGCCCTCAAAGCCCTGGGGCAGCTGGCCCCAGAAGACAGGCCCGCCGCTGGCGCCCAGATTAACGAGGCCAAAATCGCCGTCCAAGCGGCGCTGGATGCGCGCAAAGCGACGCTGGAGCAGCAGGCCATAGCGCAGCAGCTCGCGGCTGAAACCCTCGATGTGACCCTGCCGGGTCGGCGTGGTTACAGCGGCAGTCTGCACCCGGTGACGCGCACGCTGCGGCGCATTGAGTCCCTTTTTGTGGGGGCCGGTTACGCCGTCGAGCAGGGCCCGGAGATTGAAGACGATTTTCACAACTTTGAAGCGCTCAATATCCCAGCCCATCACCCGGCGCGCGCCATGCACGACACTTTTTATGTCGACAGTCGGCACGTCCTGCGGACGCATACCTCACCCGTGCAGATTCGAACCCTCAAAAAAGCTGAAGGTCCGGTCAAAATCATTTGTCCCGGCCGCGTTTATCGGTGCGATTCCGACGTCACCCACACGCCCATGTTTCACCAGGTCGAGGGCTTGGTGGTGGATCAGGATGTGAGTTTTGCCGATCTTAAAGGTGTGGTAGCCCAATTTCTCCGCCGGTTTTTTGAGGCGGATGTACCGGTTCGCTTTAGGCCGTCTTACTTTCCCTTCACCGAGCCTTCCGCCGAGATGGATATTCAGTGCACCCATTGCCGTGGTGAGGGGTGCCGCATTTGTAAGCACACCGGCTGGCTCGAAGTGGGCGGTTGCGGCATGGTTCACCCCAATGTCTTCACCGCCTGCGGTAAGGACCCGGCGGTCTGGCAAGGGTTTGCCTTCGGTATGGGTGTGGAGCGCCTCGCCATGCTGCGCTACGGCATTCGCGATCTGCGCCAGTTTTTTGAAAACGATTTGGATTTTTTGCAGCAGTTTTAACGGGCTGCGCACTCTGTGCCACGAGGATAGATGTCGATGAAAGTCAGTGAAAGCGGGTTACGTCAGTGGGTCAATCCCGCCTGTGATACAGCCAGTTTGGTTGCCAAACTCAATATGGCGGGCTTGGAAGTGGATGCCGTCACGCCGGTTGCCGGCGCCTTCTCCGGCGTCATAGTGGGTAAAATTGTGGCGATAGCGCCCCATCCCGACGCTGAAAAGCTGCGCGTTTGCCGCGTTCAGGGGCATCCTGAGGGTGAGATGCAAGTCGTCTGCGGTGCGGCCAATGCTCGCGAGGGGCTGGTCATCCCCTTTGCCACCTTGGGTGCTCAACTGCCAGGGGGTATCCAGATTAAAAAAGCGCGCCTGCGCGGGGTTGAGTCGTTTGGCATGCTCTGCGGCCAAACCGAACTCGCCTGTGGTGATGACGATTCCGGGCTCTGGGAATTGCCGGTCGATGCGCCTATTGGCCAGGATTTGCGCCAGTATCTGGATTTGGACGATCAGGTCTTGGAGTTGGATCTCACCCCCAATCGCAGCGATTGTCTCAGCCTCTTTGGTGTGGCGCGCGAAGTGTCCGCATTGACCGGTGCCCCACTCAAACCCTTGGCGATAGCGCCAGTACCGGCCAGCGCCGGTTTGCCAAGCCGCGGGGTCGTGCTCGATACCCCAGCCTGCCCCCATTATCGCGGGCGCTATCTGGCCAAACTCAATAATCGGCTGTCGAGCCCGCTGTGGCTGGTTCAGGCGTTGTCGCGCGCGGGGATAGGCTCAAAAAGCCCGATTGTGGATGTGACCAATTTCGTATTGATTGAACTTGGTCAGCCCATGCATGCATTTGATGCCGCCAAAGTGCAGGGCGACCTGGTCGTGCGGCCAGCCGTTGCGGGTGAAACCCTTGCCTTGTTGAACGGGCAAAAACTGGCGTTGGCGCCTGCCGACACTGTGGTTGCCGATAGTGCCCAAGCACTGGCGCTTGCCGGTGTCATGGGGGGGCAGGCCAGTGCTGTGTCTGCCGAGACGACCGAGATACTGCTCGAGGCGGCTTTTTTTGTGCCCAGGGCTCTGGCTGGACGGGCGCGCCACTATGGGCTGCACACGGATTCGTCGCACCGGTTTGAGCGCGGCGTGGATTATGCGCTGCCCGAATTGGCTATCGAGCGGGCGACAGCGCTGATTCTCGCCATCTGTGGCGGTGAGGCCGGCCCCTTGTTTGGCGCTGATCGCGAGGCGGATAAGCCAAAACGCGATCCCATTCGTTTGCATAAAAGCCGAGTCAGTAAAACCCTGGGGCTTGAGCAGAATCCGGCCGAGACAGTGGCATCGCTCAGGGGGCTAGGGCTTGCACTTCTGGAGGAGACGGACAGCAGCTGGCTGTTTGGCGTGCCGAGTCACCGCTTTGATTTGCATATCGAGGCTGATTTAATCGAAGAGATTGCCCGTTTGTACGGTTACGACAAGTTGCCGGTGCGTATTCCCGTGTTTGCCGATACCTTGCCCGATCTGCCAGAAGGTCGCCTGACGCTAGCCGATTTAACCGACAGGCTGGTCGCGCGTGGCTTTAACGAGGCCATTACCTACAGTTTTGTCGATCCCGCCTGCCAGAGTCTTTTTGGCCCCGATGCGGTAGTGAGCCTGCAAAACCCTATCAGCGCCGACATGGCCGAGATGCGCACCAGCCTACTGCCTGGCTTGGCCAAAGCGCTGGCCTACAACCTCAATCGCCAGCAAAGCCGGGTTGCGCTCTTTGAAACGGGCTTGGTGTTTTCGGTCGGCGAAGCCGGTACTTATCCGCAATCCTTGCGCATTGCTGCTGTCATGGCGGGTGAGTGCGAGCCACAGTCTTGGGCATCGCCCGCACAGCCAGTCGATTTTTACGATATCAAAGGCCATGTTGAGGCGCTTTTGTGTGATCTTGCGGCGATTGAGCCCTTGCGTTTTGTGCGACCGGATGCAGCACCCGTCTACTGTCACCCCGGCCAAACGGCGGCTATTTATCACGGTGAGCAGTTTTTGGGTTGGGTAGGGGCCTTGCATCCCTCGACGCAAGCGGCGCTCAACCTCGATAAAACCCTGTGGTTTTTTGAACTGGCGCTGCAGCCTGTGTTGGCGCGCAGCCAGCCGAAGGTCAAGCCCTTGTCGCACTTTCCGGCGGTGAGCCGCGACCTGGCGCTGCTGGTACCTGTTACGCAAACGGCCGCACGCCTTGAAACAGTGATGCGGGCTTTGGCGGGTGATAGCTTGAAGTCGCTCAGGTTGTTTGATCTTTACCAAGGTGCCGGTGTGCCTGACGGTTACAAAAGCTTGGCTTTCAGCTTGACCTGGCAAAGCCAAGACCGCACCCTGACCGACGAGGCCTTGAACCCCTTGTTGGACGCTTTATTGGCGGCCTTGGCCACCGAGTGTGGTGCTCGCCTGCGCTAGGGGGGCGAGTGCTTCATTGCGCAGGGCCAATCCCGACAAGCCTTATTCTGACAAGCCCCATTCCGAGAGGACGCATGCGATGAGTTACGTGTTGACCCGGTTAGAGCTGCTCGACAAGTTGCAAACGGATTTGGGCTTTAGCCGCCCGGAAGCAAAACAGTTAGTTGAGGCGTTTTTTGACGAAATCACGTCTGCGCTTGTGGCAGGTGAGGACGTGAAGCTCTCGGGATTTGGCAATTTTTCTCTGCGCGATAAAAGCAGCCGTCCGGGTCGCAACCCGAAAACCGGCGAAACCTTTGACATTAGCGCCCGCCGAGTGGTCACCTTTAAACCGGGCCGCAAACTGCGCGACAGGGTTGATGGCCTAGACTCGACAGCCGATGATGACTAATCGCCGTTGAAAACCCGCTCGACAGAGCGGGTTTTTGTTATCAGTTGTTTAACCAGGCGGCAAAGTCTTTTTCCAGTTGTTTAGGATTGGATCTGTATACCTGATGCCAATTTTCGGACATGGCATCGGGAAACACATCTTCTTGGCAGGCGTCTATCGCATTCAAAATACGTTGCGCAACCTCGTCAGGCGTTGCTTTCGGCAGGTCAAAGCCCTCTGTCATACGGGTGTCGACTGGGCCTGGATACACTCCCTGAACCAGTAACTGTTTCTTGGCTAATTCTGCGCGCAAACTTTGGGTAAAGGAATGCAGCGCTGCTTTGGACGCCGAATAGGGCCCCAATAACGGCATATTGGCGAGGCCTGCAATGGAGCTGACATTCACGATGGCGCCCTGAGGGGACTGCGTCAAGACGGGCAGCAAGGCGCGCGTTAAGTTGACGGGGCCGAAGTAATTGGTGGCCATTTCACGTAAGGCGGTTTCATCAGCGGTCAGATTCAAAAAGCCAGACGCCGTAGCAATACCCGCATTGTTGATCAGAATATCTAGTTGACGAATGCGCCCTTTGAGGTCCCGAATGTCGGTTTCACAGGTCACATCCAGCTGTATGGGATGGAGCATTGTCTGGGTGTTCTTCAGCTCGCTTGTCAGCTCTTGCAAGTGATCAATATCACGTCCTGCCATGTAGATCGCCTGAGTCCCATTCCGTATCAAGGATTTCACCAACGCCAAACCAATCCCACGGTTAGCGCCGGTCACCAATGCTATTTTATCTTTCCATTCAATCGTCATGTATCGTCTCCAAGTTGAGAGGGCTGCTCTATGCACACATTAATGCTAATAGACTGGTCGTCTAGTTTGCGGTTCCAAAAAATGAGCCCTGAGGCTCTGTGTTACCGCTGATAGCCTATTTACGGCTTCAGCAGGGTGTTAAAAAAGAGGTCAAATAGGTCTTGCAGGGGGTCGGTGCTTTGTTCAAGCTTTGACCGAACCAAACAGCCTTCCCAGCTCGCGAACAATAAACGCGCGAGATATTTTTCATCGGCACTTGCGGACACTTCATGACGACGCTTGGCGTCGGCTAAACATGCCGCCAATTGCTGTTCAATCGCGAGATACTGCTTGAGAATGGCTTCTCGCATCACCTCGGATTGCAGCGCCAGCTCCTGCCCGAGGTTTCCCAGCAGACAATTGGGCCCCGAAGCCGTGCAGTAACTTATCGCCTCGTTAAAGTAATGACGAAGCTGTGCCAGCGGGCTCGCTGAACTTGGCCGTAAAGCGGCTTCTAACCCTGTCCGCAACGCCATGCCATAGTAGTCAATTACAGCAAGCCCCAAATCCTCTTTACTTTTGAAAAAATGGTAAAAAGAACCTTTGGGGACTTGCGCTTGACTCAGAATCTCGGCGATGCCTGTACCGTTGAAGCCTTTAATGGCAATGAGCTGTGCGCTGATTGCGATTAACTTGTCACGTGTATTGTCTGCCATGGCTATATTAGACCGGTCGTCTTGTTGGTGCAACTACGCTCATCATACTATTTTGTGGTGTCGGGCGATAAGCACCGCAAGTCGAGACGGGATGTGACTACTAGCCTTTTCACCCCTCGCCCAGTAAAGTGTGCCCGTCTTGCGGGGTGCGCGTTGGCGCTGAGAAACACCCGTTGACCTGATCCGGTTAGTACCGGCGTAGGGAACGAGACAGGCTTTTCGGCCTGTAGCGCTCTGGCTGGAAACATAGGGGTGCTTGGCGCTGTGCTACATGATGCTTCTCTTTTTAAGCCCACTGCGGTGGTGCTCTCGATTGCCGGCAGCGATTGCACCGCCGGAGCAGGTATTCAGGCCGACATCAAAACGGCAGCGGCGCTCGGCGTTTTTGCCTGCACGGCCATTACGGCGGTCACCGCCCAAAATACGCGCGGCGTCCGCTCCATTAATGCGGTAAGCCCCGCTGTTTTACACGCGCAAATTGATGCGGTCATGGCGGATTACCCGGTTGCGGTGATTAAGCTCGGCCTATTGGGTAGCCTCGCCAATGCCAACTGGCTGGCTGATTTCTTGCCGAGTTTAGCGATCCCGGTGATCATTGACCCCGTATTACAGGCCAGTGTGGGCGGCGCTTTGAATGAATCACTCGGTGCGGTAGTCACCTGTTACCGCGAGCGTTTGTTGCCCTTGGCAACGCTCGTTACGCCCAATATTCCCGAAGCTCTGCAACTGCTGAGCTGCGATAACCCAACCGATCACGAAGGCCTTGAGCACTTAGCCCTGCAAATACTCGGTTTAGGGGCCAAGGCTGTTCTGTTGAAAGGTGGGCATGCCGAGGATCCGCGCTTGAGCACCGATTACTTGGCGCAGAGTGATATCGATGACGTGAAAGCCTTCTCAGCCGTGAGACTGGTTAGCCCGCACGGACATGGCACCGGTTGCACGCTCGCGACTGCGATAGCGGCAGGCGTTGCGCAGGGGCTGCAACTGCCTCAGGCAGTGGCGCAGGCTAAGAATTTTGTGCAGGGCGCGCTATTACACGCGGGCCGTCTGCAATTAGTGCCGTCACAGGGGCCTTTGCACCACTTGCATAGCTATTGGTAGCCTTTATGGCTATTGGTAGCCTTCATAGCTGTTGGTGGCGGGCTGAATTGAACCCTCTTTTGATTTTTGCTGTAGACCGTGACAAATAGCCCGTCGGGCTAAACCCAGAGACATTAGCTGCTTTACCCAGAGACATTAGCGGCTTTTAAAGCGACTTGAGGATATGTATGAACTCTAAACCCGAATTTTTAAATGCGACGGCGGTGGTGGATGCGTCGTCCATTCAACCTTTCCCCAATTCCCGCAAAATCTATGTCGAGGGAAGCTTGCCGGGAGTGAAAGTTCCTATGCGCGAAATCACTCTGGCGCCCACCCCGACAGCCATGGGCGGCGAAACCAATCCGCCCGTGCGGGTTTACGATACCTCCGGCCCCTACACGGATCCGAATCATAAAATCGATGTGCGCTTGGGCCTCCCGGATCTGCGCTCCGGCTGGATTGAAGCCCGTGGTGATACCCTCTTCAAAACGTCGACCGAGTCGCGCTATACCCGCGAGCGTCAAGATGATGCCAGCCTCGCCGGTTTGCGGTTTGAGCACTTGAAGGCGCCCCGCATCGCCAAAGCCGGTGCCAACGTGAGTCAAATGCATTACGCGCGTCTTGGCATCATTACCCCCGAAATGGAATATGTTGCCATCCGTGAAAACATGAGCCTGCAACAAGCCCGCGAGCAGGCAGCGACTTATCAGCAGCACCCTGGCCAGTCGTTTGGCGCCAATATTCCCAAGGAGATTACGCCTGAGTTTGTGCGCCAGGAGGTGGCTCGCGGCCGCGCCATTATCCCAGCCAATATCAATCACCCTGAACTTGAGCCCATGATTATCGGGCGCAATTTCCTCGTCAAAATTAATGGCAATATCGGTAACAGCGCCATCAGTTCCAGCATTGATGAGGAAGTGGCCAAACTCACCTGGGGTACTCGCTGGGGTGCCGATACCATCATGGATTTATCGACGGGTAAAAATATTCACGAAACCCGCGAGTGGATTATCCGCAACAGCCATGTTCCCATTGGCACTGTCCCCATTTATCAGGCGCTTGAAAAAGTCGGTGGCATTGCAGAGGACTTAACCTGGGATATTTTCCGCGATACCTTGATTGAACAAGCGGAGCAGGGGGTGGATTATTTTACGATTCATGCCGGGGTTTTATTGCGCTATGTTCCGTTAACCGCTAAACGCGTGACCGGCATCGTGAGCCGGGGCGGCTCGATTATGGCCAAATGGTGTTTGGCGCATCATAAAGAAAACTTTCTCTATACCCATTTTGACGACATCTGCGACATCATGAAGGCCTATGACGTGAGTTTTAGCCTCGGCGATGGTTTGCGTCCTGGCTCGGTTGCCGACGCGAATGATGCCGCTCAATTTGGCGAGCTTGAAACCTTGGGTGAACTCACCAAAATCGCGTGGCGCCACGATGTGCAAACCATGATCGAAGGCCCAGGCCATGTGCCTATGCACCTCATTAAAGAGAACATGGATAAGCAGCTTGCCGTCTGTGACGAGGCGCCTTTTTACACGCTTGGCCCCCTGACGACCGACATAGCACCGGGTTACGATCACATTACCTCTGGCATTGGCGCTGCCATGATTGGCTGGTTCGGTTGCGCCATGCTGTGTTATGTCACACCCAAAGAGCACTTGGGCTTGCCCAACAAAGACGATGTGAAAACTGGGATCATCACCTACAAAATCGCCGCCCACGCGGCCGATTTGGCCAAGGGGCACCCTGGCGCCCAGTTGCGCGACAATGCCTTGTCAAAAGCGCGGTTTGAGTTTCGCTGGGAGGATCAGTTCAGCCTGGGCCTGGACCCCGACACAGCCCGCAGTTTTCACGACGAAACCCTGCCCAAAGATTCCGCCAAAGTGGCGCATTTTTGCAGCATGTGCGGCCCGAAATTCTGCTCCATGAAGATCACCCAGGATGTGCGCGACTATGCAGCCACACAGAGTGTTCAGGCAGCCACGCAGGGTGTTCAGGCAGCCACGCAGAGTGTGCAGACGGATGCCGAAACGGTTCGGCTGCTCGACCTGAACACTGAGGTGGACCTCGAAGCCGAAATGCAGGCCAAGGCGCGCGAGTTTCGCGAGCAGGGCAGCCAGCTTTATAGCAAGGTCTAATCGTGGACGACGCGGGTTGGTCAAGTCCGGATGCGCTCCTGCGTGGGCGCTATAGCCGCGATCATGTGCGCATTGTTCGCGATTCGCCCGGTTTTCGCGGGTTTTTTACCCTGGCTGTGTTGCAGCTCAGTCACCGCCTCTTTGGCGGTGGTTGGAGTCAGACCATCGAGCGCGAGCTGTTTGTGAAAACCGAAGCGGCGGCCGCGATCGTCTATGACCCGGCGCTGGATGCGGTGGGATTGGTTGAGCAGTTTCGTGCAGGGGCTTTGGATTCGGAGTTCGGGCCCTGGTGCCTCGAAGTGGTCGCCGGCATGATGGAGCCGGGCGAGTCCGCCGAGGCCCTCATTCGCCGAGAATTACAGGAAGAGGCCGGCTTAAATCCCTATGCACTGCACAAAATTACGGCTTATTACTCGACCCCGGGCGCCTGTAATGAAAAGATCCATCTCTACTGTGCGCTTTGCGATTTGAGCCAGGCGGGCGGTGTTCACGGTTTGGCCGATGAGCATGAAGACATTTATCTGCACCGTTTTAGGGCTGAGGATGTCTTGGCTGCTATGCTCAACAGTAGAGTGAATAATGCAGCAACCCTACTCGGGTTGCAGTGGCTGGCCTTGCATCGCAGCCAGTTGCGGGCGGGAGGGGCATCACCGCAGTTGTGAGAGTCCTCCTTCATGAGATCACAGCCATGGGCTGAGCGCTAACGAGGTTGCTTATGCGTTTACCGGGGGATACGGCAGCCTTTGTGGTGGATCTGAAGCATTATCATGGCCTGTGTGAACTCAATTACTGCCTGTTTACTCGACTCTTGCCGGATGTGAGAACCAGCAGTCACTGGGCGTTTGAGCTGCCTGCCCATTCGCGCCAGCCGACGACGACTGCCACGCCATCCATACCGGTTTTTTTCGATAAGCACGATGAATCCGCTTACACCAGTTGCCTATTCATTTGGCAGGCGCCGACAGCCGATATTTTAAATGGCTATATCAAGACGCCAAAAATTACGGCAAGGTTATATCATGACGCCAAAATGGCGGAAGTTGTCGCCTGGGATAACCACCGCCATTGGCAGGGTGTGTATAGTTACCCCAATCGGAAGATGTACCACCGTGACGAACGTATGGCGCTGAACCGCTTTTTGGGTGAGTGGCTTGCGCACTGTGGTCGCTGTGCTGTGCCGACTTCTGATCCTGTGAAATCTATCCCACTCTAGCGTTTAGTTAATGCCTTTTGGGGTGGCACGCAACAATCTGGCGTACAGTCTTTGAATGGCAGTGGCTTTGTCGCTGTCGTCACAGCTGTCAGTGAGCAAATCGTATGTGGGTGCCGACATGACCTCTTTTGCCAAGCGGCCATTGCGCGTTTTACAGATTACGGACACCCATTTGGGTGCTTCTGCGGATGAGAGTCTGCTTGGGATTAATACCGAGCAAAGCTTTCGTGATGTCTTGCAGACAGCCTTGGCTGCGCAGCGTGATGCGCCCTTGCCCTTTGACGTAATAGTCGCGACGGGCGACCTGTCGAATGATGGCAGCCAGGCCTCTTACCAGCGGTTTGTCCGCTTGGTGCGTGACTATTTTCCCGATACTCCCTTAGCCTGGTTGGATGGCAACCACGATGACCCAGCCGGCATGTGGGTCGAGGGCTTGCCGGCGCCCCTGGAGGATATGGTTTGCCTTGGCGGTTGGCGTTTAATTTTGCTGAGCACACGGGTGCCGCGCGAAGAGCGTGGCGAATTGCCTGTGTCAGAACTTCAGCGTCTTGAAACGCTGTTAGCGCAAGCGGCAAATACGCCGACCGTGGTTTTTATGCATCACCAGCCTGTGCCCATTGGCTCAGCCTGGATTGACCAGTACAAAGTGGCCAACAGCGACGCGTTTTTTGATTTGCTCGATGCTTACCCCTGTGTCAAAGCGGTGTCCTGGGGACATGTTCACCAGGATTTTTCGATGTGGCGCGGCGATTTGGGGCTTTATGCCAGCCCATCGACCTGTGTGCAATTTAAACCCTGGAATGACGATTTTGCGGTAGACACCCAGGCTCCCGGCTACCGCGTCTTTACTTTGCACCCGAGTGGCCGTTTGGAGACAGCCGTTCACCGGGTGATAGGGGTTCAGTACAGTGTGGATTTGGCAGCAGGAGGTTATTGATGCCGTCTTTTGTGTATTTACATGGGTTTTTAAGTGGCCCGGCCAGCACCAAGGCGCGCCAGACGGTGGCCTGGTGGCAAACCCATTTTCCCGACGAGCCCTGTTTTTGTCCGGCCTTGTCCTCTAGCCCGCGCGAAGCGCTCAGCCAGTTGACTGAGCTTGGGCAAAACACTCCCGATCTTTGCTTGATCGGCAGTTCCTTAGGTGGCTTTTGGGCGACCTGGATGGTCGAGCAGTTTGGTGGCAGGGCAGTGCTGATTAATCCTGCTGTGGCGCCCCATACCCGATTCCAACACCTGGTGGGCCAGTCGCTGCCCTACTACTACGACAACCGCGAGCTACAACTGACCGACGCCGATCTCACCCTGCTTGCAGAGGCCGATTGCCTCCACTTCAAGGATCCGAGCCGGTATTGGGTGCTTCTGCAAACCGGCGATGAGGTGCTGGATTACCGCGATGCGCAAGCGCATTTTGCCGCTTGCCAGCTGACGGTGGAGCAGGGCGGCGACCACAGTTTTCAAGGCTATGAGCGCCATCTGCCAGCGATACGCCAATTTTTACGTAAACTCTGATGCAGCCTGGCCCGGCAGCGCCTAAACCCGCAACGCTTGGCCCTGTTATTCCTGCCCGTGTAAACATAGCCAAGCCCGCCGCTTTTGGGTAAGGTAGCCCGCTTTTTTAACCGGGCAAATTCATGACGACCTTTGATGACATACGTCCATTTAATGATGTGGAAGTGGCGCCAGCGCTTGCGCGTCTCTTGCGCGATCATGACTTCTTAGATGCAATCCTCAAGTTCAAACGCCCGTTGCTTGCGAGCCTCTTCGGCGCCTTGGCGAGGCCGCTCGTACGCTGGCGTTTGGCGCGCGAACTGGACGGAGTTCAAACGGTTGCCGATTTTCAGGCCAAGATTGAGTCCTATTTGGCGCGTGTGATCGAGACGACGACGGAAGGCCTGAGCGTAAGCGGTCTTGAGCATCTGACGCCGTCTCAGCCGTATTTGTTTATCAGTAATCACCGCGATATTGCGATGGATCCGGCCTTCGTCAATTGGGTGCTCTACCAAAATGGCTTCCAGACACTGCGCATTGCGATAGGCGATAACCTGCTCAAAAACCGCGCCGCGAGCGACCTCATGCGCTTGAATAAATCCTTTATCGTCAACCGCAGCGCGACGGCCCCGCGTGAAAAACTCAAAGCCGCCAAGCACCTGTCCGCTTATATTCATCATGCGTTGATGCAAGATAGCGCCAATATCTGGATTGCTCAGCGCGAAGGTCGCGCCAAAGATGGGCGCGACCTGACGAATCCGGCCATTATCAGCATGTTGCTTCTCGCCAAGCCCAAAGAGCAAACCGCCTCAGAATATTTGACGCAGCTGCGCATAGTGCCGGTGAGCTTGTCGTACGAATGGGATCCGTGTGACAGTGCCAAAGCGCGCGAACTCACGATGGTGGATGAGTCCGGGCGCTACGAAAAAACCGAGCACGAAGATGTGCAGAGCATTGTGCGTGGCATTACCGGTCAAAAAGGTCGGGTGCATGTTGCTTTTGGTCAGCCGTTGGTTGGCGATTTATCCTCTGCCGACCGCGTGGCCGAGGTGCTGGATAAGGCGATTGCGACCCTTTATGTTCAGCATCCTACTAACGCTTATGCCTACCAGCTATTAACCGGCAAGGCGCCAAGAATTGCGGTGGGCCCAGAGCTTAAGTTATTTGACGCCGAGGCTGGCGCGCGTGTGCAAACGGCGTTTGATGCCCGTTTGCAGCAGTGCCCCAGTGCTTACCGTGAGCGGTTTTTGCAGGGTTATGCCAACCCGGTTTTTGCGGCACTTGCAGCCTCTTCCCATGCTGGATGATGCAATCAAGTCACGGATTCAGCGCAGTTATAGCGACTACCTGAAGGCGAGAGACCTCAAGCCCCGCCAGGGGCAAAAGCTCATGATTGCCACCATTGCCCGCACCCTTGGCGCTATTGCAAACAATGAGGCCGGTGAACGCAGTAGTGATGGCCATATTTGTGTGGTCGAGGCGGGTACCGGCACCGGAAAAACCGTCGCCTATTTGTTGGCCGTCTTGCCCCTGGCGCTTGCCCTCAACAAAAAAGTGGTGATTTCAACCGCCACTATCGCCCTGCAAGAGCAAATCGTTGGCAAGGATCTGCCCGAAGTCGCGCCTTTTATCGAAGGCCTGCACTATGTGCTCGCCAAAGGGCGTGGGCGCTATTTGTGCTTAAGTAAGCTGGACCGGCTGTTACATGCGGATGATACGCCCTGGATGATGTGGGACGAGTCGCCGACCACGGCAGCGGCAGCCGAACTCTATCGCCAATTTTTGATGCAGCTGAGTGACAATCGGTGGGATGGCGATCGCGACGCCTGGCCGGAGGATATAGCCCCCGAAGACTGGGCCCGTGTGACTACCGATCATCGCCAGTGCTCAGGGCGGCGCTGCCCGCATGTACGTCAGTGCGCTTTTTTTAAGGCGCGTGAGCGGCTGGATGATGCTCAGGTAGTCGTCGCCAATCACGATCTGGTGTTGGCGGACCTGGCATTGGGCGGTGGTGCTATTCTGCCGGACCCGAAAGAAACACTGTTTATTTTTGACGAGGCACACCACCTTCCCGATAAAGCCCTGAGCCACTTTGCCTGCCATACCCGCGTTTTTGCCACCAGCCGTTGGTTGGGTCAAACTGAAGGTCAGTGGGCGGGTTTGATGCTGCCATTTGCGCAAAGTACAAGCGTCTATGCGGCGGCGCTTGCGATGGAGAAAGACCTCAAAGAGGCCCGTCAGTCAATCGATAAATTAGGCCCTTTATTGAAGGGGCTGTTACCTCTAATGGATAGGTCCCAACCGGTGGTGCGTCACCGCTTTACCCTGGGTGAGGCGCCAGCCGACTGGCGACCCTTGGCGCAAGCGGTGTGGCAGGCCTTTAGCGGCCTGGCTAAACGGTTTGAAAAACTGGCCGATGCCCTGGGTAAATTACTGGAAGATGACGGAGCGCCGGTCGAAAAATCGGAAACGGACGCGGCTTTTGCTTGGGTGGGTAGCGGGTTGAGTCGGCTGGAGGCCGCGTGCGAAGTTTTCGACAGTTTTGCGCACAGTGAAGTCAACCCCCGCTGGCCGATGGCGCGCTGGGTGACCTTGATTGAGCAAGGTGATACTGTCGATTTTGAGCTGGTATCCAGCCCGGTATTGGCCTCGCACACGCTATCGCAGCATCTGTGGCAGCCGTGTTTCGGCGCCGTTCTAACCTCGGCGACCTTGCGCTCGCTCGGCAGTTTTGACCGTTTTGTGTTGCGGGCAGGCATACCGGAGTCGGCGAGTTTAAGTCAGGTCCCAAGCCCTTTTGACTTTGCCAATAAGGCCATTTTGCGCGTGCCGCGCGATGTGCCGGAAGCCAATGACGCCGAGGCGCACACGGCCTATTTAATCGCCAAGTTGCCGGGCTATTTTGCGGCGGCTGTGTCCACCTTGGTCTTATTTGCCTCGCGCAAGCAGTTGTCAGCAGTGCTCGATGCCATGCCGGCTGACATCAGCCACCGCATACTCGCTCAGGGGCATGTGAGTAAACAGGCCCTGTTGCTCGAGCACAAAAAACGGGTGGACGCCGGCCAAACCAGCGTGCTGTTTGGGTTGGCGAGCTTTGCGGAGGGTGTGGATCTACCCGGGGATTATTGCCGCCAGGTGATTATTGCCAAGATCCCGTTTGCGGTACCGGATGATCCGCTGGAAGCGGCTATGGCCGAGTGGATTAGCGCCCAGGGTGGTAACCCTTTTATGCAAATGGCCGTACCCGATGCGGCCACCAAGTTGGTGCAAGCCTGTGGCCGTTTACTCAGAACCGAGCAGGACTCGGGCGAGGTGATTATTCTTGATCGCCGCCTCACCACCAAACGCTATGGCCAGGCGATACTCGCGAGCCTGCCGCCGTTTCAACGCGACCTGTGAGTGCCAGCCCCGGTTACGAGGGCATCTAGAGGTTTCTTTTTCGGAGCTGCTATTTAGTGTGGCGAGAGCTTAGGTGCTGAGATCTGGTGTCTTGGTGATGTGATTCACTCATCTAACATTTTTTGGGCGATTGCCTCGGCATCCACTTGGTAAGCGCCACTGTCAATGGCGGCTTTCAGCGCCGCGAGTTTTTGTGGTTGACTGATGTCCGCCCCCCGGATTTGCGACTCTAGGCGACTCAGGTTTTTGGCTGTGCCGCTTAGGTTGACGCTGTCTGTATTGGCCGGGCTTGCGGGCTGAGGCGTGGTTTGGGCGGCCTCGGCTGAGCGCACACTCTGTGTGGCTGCCTTGGTGGCGTCCAGCCTTGCTCGGTGCAAGTTGGGGTTGTTATTGTCAATGACCATGGTCAATCCTCATGGGGGAGGGCAAAAATTTGCTAAGTCACACAGTGTATCGGCAGCGGGTTTAAAAACTTGAGCCCTATTTGGGGTGGCGTCTTACCGTGTGCTGGCCCGACCTGGGCCTGTCACTATAACGTCAAGTTGTTTCTGGGACGCGGGGTTCTTGACACGAATGACATCGCCACGGCCGCCGTCTGACAAGGCCTCGACCTGGGTTGTAATCTGTAACAGTGGGTTTTGGTGTGACAGGGTGACCTGCTGGCCTCGTGCCACCCATTTGGCTTTGCTGAACCATTGAGGTTTCAAGACGCTTCCAGCGGGAATGATGCGATTGGGCAGTAAACCGATCAAGGATTCGGGCGACTGGCTGTACTGATCGCCGAGCGCCATGAGGTTGGCGTCCAGCCATTGCAGGTCTTGTTCTGAAAGGGTTTGCCCTGGCGCAAGCTGCCTTGCTGAGGTCAATACCGGTTCGAGTACCGACAGTTTGCCAGACAGCATAATCGACCAAGGGCTAGGGGCTTGGCATTGCAGCTTGACGGATCTGTAGCTGCCACGCCCGCCTGGGTTGACCTGCGCATCGAGTGCTTGCTCGCAGCGTGGCAAGCGCAGGCGGTTATCGGGGGGCGTTATGGCGGCAATCACCCTGGCATTGGGATAGTGAGTTTGGTAATGGGCGCGCAGAGCCTCCTCCGCCTGTACCTTAGCCGCAGAGAGATCCTGCAAGGGTAGGCTTTGTGCCAACGAGCCCTTGGCAAAGAGGAGTCCTATGAAGCTGACGTACAGCGTAAAAGGCGGGCCTACGCGATAGCGAATGAATTTGCCACAATCGACCAACATATTCGGGGGCCTCCGCCAAACCAATGGCGCTCTATAGGGTAGGGTGCTTGGATAAAGCAAAAATCACTCCTGTTGCCTGCTCACTGACGCACATTTTGGCCGCTAATCGGATTGCAAATGCGAACAGTGACGGGATAGGTGCAACCGACAGTTGGCGACCTTGCCGGGCTCAGTGAGCAACCCTGGCAGCGGTTTTTCGATGAGCGGTTGGGTCCTCAGTGGCAGTCGACTAGCGAATATGTCACCCCCAACTAGAGTCTACAGAGGCGTGACTTGTGCGTGATCTAATTCAATCTGCAGGCGTTTTGGTCCGATGGTTTGCAGGCTGGGCTACTTTTCGCTGAGGTTGGAATTTATTGAGTATCAAAAGGGCAGACTATGGCCAGCGTGTTAGACAGTGTTAACCAACGCACCCAGCTTGTTGGACAAAACCGGCTGGAACTCCTGCTGTTTAGTCTTGGTACCGCTCAGCTCTACGGCATTAATGTTTTTAAAGTGAAAGAAGTCTTACAGTGCCCGCACCTCAATGCGATACCCAAGCGCCACCCCGTGGTGAGGGGAGTAGCCCATATTCGTGGCGGAACCATCCCTATTTTAGATATGCGCCAAGCGACGGGCAGTCAACCGCTTGATAATATCCAGCAGTGTTTTGTGATAATCACTGAATATAACGGCTCTACGCAGGGATTTTTGGTGCGCTCGGTTGAGCGCATTGTCAATATGAATTGGGGTGCCATACACCCGCCGCCCAAAGGAGCCGGGAAGGATAACTATTTAACGGCGGTTACTCAGGTCGACAATAAATTGATTGAAATCATTGATGTTGAAAAAATTCTGGCAGAGGTGTCACCGTTGCCGGAGGATATCTCACCTGAAATCATTCAGGATGCCAAAGGAGAAAAACTCGTCAATCCGCATGTATTGATTGTGGATGATTCGGCAATTGCCAGAAAGCAAATTCAAAAAGTGGTCGAATCCTTGGGGATGACTACGACAATAAAAAAAGACGGTTTGGAGGCCTTAAACTACTTGGAGTCCTTGTTGAGTGAAGGCAAAAATCCAGCCCAAGAGCTATTGATGGTTATTTCGGATATTGAGATGCCGGAGATGGATGGCTATACCTTTGCCGCCGAAATTCGCGCCAATCCGAGTCTGGCATCCTTGCATGTGATATTACACACCTCCCTAAGTGGAGTCTTTAACCAAGCGATGGTCAAAAAAGTTGGCGCGGATGACTTTTTAGCGAAATTTCATCCGGATGAATTGGCGAAGCGGGTTAATGCGCGAGTCAAAGAAGTTCTGGGAGATTCGGCGATTTAAGGGCGCGGCAATCGCGTTATTGACCATGTCTTGGCGAGCGCGCATAAATGATATTCACTGCCCAGTCGCCTACGCGGCTTTTTGTGTTTATCTCAAAGAGCGCACCGGTATTGATCTCGGTCCAACGCAGCAGTACCTAGTCTTTACCCGGCTTAAGACCATTTTAGTGCGCGAGCAAATGAGTTCTTTGCAGGAACTGGTGGACCAGTTGCACCGCGATAGTCGCGGCTGCTTGCACCAGGACGTTATTGACTGCATGACGACCAATGAAACCTTTTGGTTTCGCGATGATTACCCTTTTGATGCTTTCAAGAACCAGCTGCTGCCAGGCTACACTCAACAGGCGGGCACTATCAAAATTTGGTGTGTTGCTTGCTCGAGCGGACAGGAGCCTTACTCTTTGGCGATGGCCTACCGGGAATTTATCGAGTCGCGCACTGGCGAGGCCAATGCGCTGTCTATCTGGGCAACGGATGTGTCAGCGGCCATGCTCACCACAGCGCAGGCCGGGCTTTACGATCGGTTTTCGGTGTCTCGTGGTTTGAGTGACGCACGCTTAAAACGGTTTTTTCATCCCATGCCCAACCATTGCTGGCAAATTGATTCGAGCTTACAAAAATGCGTGCGGTTTGATCCATTTAATGTGCGGCGAGACCCTTTCCCTGTCGAACAATTTGACCTGATTTTTTGTCGCAATCTATTGATTTATTTTGATGCGGCATTCAAAAAGCAGTTGTTAACTGCATTTCATCTCGCGCTTAAGCCGGAGGGGCTGTTATTTTTAGGGGCCTCTGAATCCTGTGCGGGAGCAGAGCAATACTTCGATCTCTATCCGTGTAAACCTGGCATTGCTTTCAAAAAGCGGTAAAAACGCGTTAGGCCTTGACGTGGCATCAGTTAGCTGACTTCGTTGGCATCGGTATTGTCGGCATCATCGTCTTCGGGAGGGCGATTTTTTACAATTAATTTGCTGCAATAAAGACCGACTTCAAATAGCAGCCACATGGGAACGGCCAAAAGGGTTTGGCTTATGACGTCTGGCGGCGTCAATAGCATGCCAATGATAAAACAAAAAACAATCACATAGGGCCGCTTGGCGGCCAAACCCTCTGTGCTGATGACGCCGGCAATTACCAAAATCACCGTGGCGACCGGGATTTCAAAGGCCAGCCCAAATGCAAAAAACAGCTTAATCAACAGGTTGAGAAAGGTGGTGATATCGGGCATCAGCGCCACCCCTTCCGGGGTAATTAATTTAAAAAAAGCGAACATTGGTGGTAGAACCACAAAATACGCAAAGGCAACGCCGGCGTAAAACAAGAAAACACTCGAAACAAAAATGGGTTTGGCCAGGCGTTTTTCGTTGCGATAGAGCGCTGGCGCAACAAAGGCCCAGATTTGATAAAGCAAAACGGGCATGGCGAGGAAAAGCGACACAAAAAAGGTCAGTTTAAAGGGTGTCAGGAAGGTGTCGGTGATGTTGGTCGCGATCATCGAACTGCTGCCGTCGAGTGCTTTAAGCAGCGGTTGCGTGACTAAATTGTATATTTCGCGGGCAAAGAAGACGAGTGGAATAAACGTCACTAAAACCGCAGCCAGGCCTTTGAGTAAACGGTTACGAAGTTCGGTTAGGTGCTCAACGAGCGGTTGCTGCTGATGCTCTTCTTCAAATGTGTCTGTCATGGGGTTTCGGTGTCGAGGGCGATTTTAACGGGTCAGCCGATTGAACGGCAGTATCGGAAAGCGAGGGGTTGCTGTGGTTGTGCGGCAGCTTGTGAGCGTCAGCGGTATTCGCGCTGGCATCGTTCGCGAGTCTTGTGGTGCCTGAGGTATCTGAGGTTGATACATCTGATGTTGAGGCACCTGACGTTGAGGTGTCCGCGCTGTGTTCTAACAGCTGTCCACGGCTCGCGGATTCAATATCGCGTTCAAGCTCTTCCCGAACTTGGCGCAATTTTTCGAGTGAGGCCATGATCTCCTCATTGCGAAGCTCGCGCCGAATCTCGTCAGCTCCGATTTGCTGCTCAATTTCTCGGCGCGTTTCCAGTAGGCTGCGTTTTAGACGACCAATCCACAGTGCACCTGTTTTGATAGCGCCGGGTAGTTTTTCCGGCCCAATCACAACCAGGGCGACACCCCCGACCACCAGCAGTTCAAAAAAACCAACGTCAAACACGATAGATCACTTTTGGTCTGTGGTGTGATGATCAGCTTTTGTTGCGCTGGCGTCAGGTTTTACCGCAGTGGTGGATTCGAGTGGGTTATCCGCTTCCACACGTTTGGCGTCGCCACCGTCTTCCGTTTTCTCTTCTGTCATGGCTTTTTTGAAGCCCTTGATGGCGCCACCTAAATCCCCGCCTAAGCTTTTGAGCCTTTTTGTGCCAAAAAGTAATAATACTATGACCAAAATAATAAGAAGTTGCCAAATACTGATGCCGCTCAACATAACAATACCTTCAAAATAAAAACGAGAGTCAAGGATAAAAAAGGATCAATTACTAAGTTTTTCGCTGTGCTTTTTCGGTGATGCCAGATAAATCAAACCGCCGGGCCAGCTCATCCAACACCGCCTGCCCCGGTATGCCAAGATGTGACAGCATCACCAGCGAGTGGAACCATAAATCGGCGACTTCATAAATAACGTCTTGTGCTTTTTCGGGGCTATCTTGCGCTGCGCTCAAGTCTTTTGCGGCAAGAATCGTTTCTGTCGCTTCTTCGCCAATTTTTTCGAGGATTTTATTAATCCCTTTTTGATGCAAAAGGGCAACGTAGGATTGCTCCGGGTTGGCCGATTTGCGGGCGTCGAGTGTCAGTTGAAGTTGGTGCAGTACGTCATTCATGCATAAATCTCTGCCGGGTCTTTTAAGACAGGATCAACGATTTGCCAAGCGCCGTCGCGCAGCACCCGGTAAAAGCAGCTTTCGCGCCCGGTATGGCAGGCGATACCGCCTATTTGGCTCACCACTAAAACAATGACGTCGGCGTCACAGTCTAGCCGGATTTCATGTACTTTTTGTTGATGACCCGAGGTTTCGCCTTTATGCCAAAGCGCTTGGCGGGATCTGGACCAGTACACAGCCTCACCGCACTCGGCGGTGCGCTTTAACGACTCGCGATTCATCCAGGCCATCATCAAGACGCGCCCAGTGTCACTATCCTGCGCTATGGCGGGTACCAAGCCTTCTGCGGTCCATTGAATGTCATTTAAAAAGGTGTCAGCCTGAAACATACGCCAGCTTCGCAAGACAATAGGGCGCTTATAGTAAAGCGACTGCGCACTTTTGCAATGAGTAAAGCGTTAGCTTTGTGATCTCAGGCCCAGCGCTTTTTACCTTGATAACCATCAAACAGGTAGTCCGTCAGTTTGGTCATGTCGCTCGTGTAGACTGACAGCGCTGCGGTTTGCGGTGGTTTTAAGCTGGGCGCTGGGCTGATTTCCGGCAAAGGCTCGAGGGCGGCGCTCAATAGCCAGCAGCCGAGCAATAGGCTACTTAAGCCGATGAGTTTGATGCGGGATGGTGTCTCGGAGGGTTCCATGTAAGATCTCCTGAATCGCAAAACGGTTTTTAAACCCTAGCACAGGGTCTTCTGGTGCCGACGACTTGAATTAGGCTGATTTGTAATAACCCCTTGGCGGTCTTGAGGTCGCCAGCGCTTTGAAGGGCAACACATGTGGATTGATTCACACTGCCATTGGGATCAACTGCCCACACCCGGTCAGCGAGCCAATTTTTGGCGCGAAAGCCTTGAACTTGGTGTCACCCAAACGGTGATTCCGGGTATTACCTTGCAGCAGTCAATGACCTTGCCCAACTTGTGTGCGCAGTTTCCGGGCACTTATTGGGCTGGTGCGATTCACCCGTGGTTTTTACCCGATGCAGACGATGGTCTCTCAGGGGATATTCGTCAGCTGTCGGACTTGCTGGCTGAGCCGGCCTGTGTCGCGCTGGGTGAGTTTGGTCTCGATTTCAGTCCCAACAGGCCAGATGCCGGCCGACAAAAACAGTGGTTTGAAGCGCAATATGATCTGGCACGGCAACTAAAACTGCCGGTTGTACTGCATTGTGTGAAGGCCCATGAGGTTATCCTGCGACACCTGAAGCAAGCGCCTCTATCAGCCGGAGGCATACTGCATGGCTTTGCTGGCAGCCTGGACTTGGCCAAGCGCTATGCCGATTTGGGAATTCATCTCGGCTTTGGCGCGGCGATCTTGGGTGCAAAGGCGCAGGCGTTAGCGGCGGTTTTGCACCGCCTTGCACTGGAATCCGTCGTGTTGGAAACCGATACAGTGATAGGCCCCAGGCGGCCTCAGCGCGCGCATTCGGCCGTTCCTCACATCGCCGAGCAGCTGAGCCTGTGGTGGGATATTTCGCTTGCTGATGTTGCCAGAATTGTTTATCAAAACAGCCTGCGGGCTTTGCCTAAACTGATGCTAAGCCTGCCAAAGGGTTAAACGGTTTTTTGCGCACTCAGGCTCGCTAGACGGGCCTTTTTACGAGGAGACTCTCATGAAGCTCGTGCAAGCGCTAAAAAAAGGCCTTAAACAAGGCATAGGTGACCGGCAGAAGGTCCCTGCCTGGCCAGAGGCCGCCCCAGAGTTGACTCGCTGGTTTGAGGGCGACTTTGGCAGTCGTGTGCTGGGTGCTGAACAGGCCGTATTAGATCAGGCCCTGAGTTGTCTTTTTGGTTACCACTTGATTCAACTGAGTGTCTTGCCGGCTTTGCGCCTCTATCAAAACAGCCGGATTTGTCGCTGCACGCGGGTGGGCGAAGCCAGCGATGGGCTCGATGTGACCGCTTTGCCGGAAGCGCTTCCCTTTGCCGATGACACGGTGGATTTGGTGTTGCTACATCACTTGCTGGAGTTCAGTCCGGATCCGCATCAACTATTGAGTGAAGTCAGCCGTGTGGTGATTCCAGAGGGGCACATAGTGGTGATGGGGTTTGACCCCTGGAGTCTGTCAGGCGTCATGAAACCGCCCGCTCAGTTATTGCAGTGGGGGCCTCAGTGGCGTCGACACAGTTTGCGGGCGGGCCGCCTGCAAGACTGGCTGCAATTGCTGGGTTTTGACGTTACGCAGTTGCACTTTGGTGCCAGTAAAGTCCCGCTTTGGTCTGAGCGGGCGCCCGATTGGTTGCAGCTGCCCTTCGGACATTTTTACTGTATGGTGGCGCGGAAAAAAGTGGCCAGTCTCCGCTGGATAACCCCTAAACGCGTCGGCGCACCCTTCATGGGGCGGCCTTTGCGCAACGCCTTGACTGCTCGCGCCAGGGCGCGATTGAGCCTTATCCGCCAGCCGGATAAGCCCACAAAACCCTGAAATAACGACAAAATGACTGCTTTACGGCCTTTGCTGAGAATTCCGCGTGAAACCTGTTGAAATCTTTACGGATGGTGCCTGTAAGGGCAATCCAGGCCCTGGGGGCTGGGGTGCGGTGCTGCGCTATGGCGCTCACGAAAAACACCTTTGGGGTGGCTCGCCTGAAACCACCAACAATCAGATGGAGTTGCAAGCGGCCATAGAAGCCTTAAAGGCCCTGACGGAGCCCTGTGCGGTCAGGCTCACCACCGATTCACAATACGTTCGTCAAGGCATTACCCAATGGCTGGCAGGCTGGAAGCGCAACGGTTGGCGCACCGCCGCCAAACAACCGGTCAAAAATCAAGCCCTGTGGGAGGCGCTGGACCTCGAATGCCAACGCCACACCGTAGAGTGGTTATGGGTGAAGGGCCATGCCGGGCACCCCGAGAATGAACTGGCCGATCAGCTGGCCAACCGTGGCGTTGAGGCGCAGCAATCATGAGTCGGCAAATTGTACTGGATACCGAAACCACCGGCCTTGAGCCCAAACTCGGTCATCGTGTGATCGAGATTGGCTGCGTGGAGTTGATCGATCGCCGCTTGACCGGACGCCACTACCACACTTATCTCAATCCCGAACGCGACATCGATGAAGGTGCTGTGGCCGTGCACGGCCTTACCCAGGCGTTTTTAGCCGACAAGCCCCGATTTGCTGAGATTTTGGAGCCATTTTGGGCCTTTATCGCGGGCGCGGAGTTGATTATTCACAATGCGCCCTTTGACCTGAGTTTTCTCAATGCGGAGTTGGCGCGACTGGATCCCGACTGGGGTCGACTGCAAGATCGGTGCGAGGTGCTCGACACCCTGGTGATGGCGCGGACCAAGCATCCGGGCCAAAAAAACAACCTGGATGCGCTCTGTAAACGTTACAGCGTGGATAACAGCTCCCGCCACTTTCACGGCGCTCTCTTGGACGCCGAAATCTTAGCGGACGTTTACCTCGCGATGACAGGCGGCCAAACCGCTTTATCGTGGGAGTTGCCCGCCGAAGCGACCTCGACTGAATCTGAGCCTACTGAGCGCACGCTGTCTTGGGATAGAGCCCAATGGCCGCTCAAAGTGATTCGCGCCTCGGCACAGGAGCTGGCGCTGCACCAAGCCAAATTAGCCGCCCTGGATAAAGCCTCTGGCGGTCAGTGCCTTTTTCGAAAACTGGCGGCTGATACCGTGACGGACAGTGACGCCTTGGCAGGCCAATCACTATGACGCTGTGGGTGATCGTTTACGGTTTGGCCTGTTTTGCACTCTGGCGCGGTTATGTGCGCGGTCTGCCACGTGTCTTGGCCGCCTTGGCGGCACTGATCATGGGCTATGTCTGTGCCTGGTGGTATGCATTACCCTTGGGGGATTACCTGAGCCAATGGTTGGCGCCGGCCTGGGCCTTGCCTGTGGCGATTGGCAGTATTTTTGGCGGCTGGACGCTACTGCTCGTGGGCGCTGTCTGGATCGGAACTCAGGGCGCTAAACCCTCGAGTTTGTCCCGTTTCGGGGGCGCCACCGTCAACCTGTGTACGATTGCGCTGGGCGGTGTCTTGTCTGTCTGGGCCCTCAGTGCTTTGTCTGGCCTGTCTGCAACCGGTGCTTTACCCGGCATATGGAATCGGCTCAGCCTGCAAGGGCAGCATCCCTTAGTGCAATTTAGCCAGCACACGGTGGCTAAAACCGCTGCATTTTTGCGTGGCAGTCTTCAAGGTGAGCAATCGCCAGAGGCTCAGGCCGCGACTGTGGCGTTGCTGGTCAACCCGGCGCAAACGGTGCAGTCGGTTCAGGAGTTGGTCTCGTCACCGGACTTTCATCAGGCGTTTACCTCGCCAGAACTTGCCGAGAGCTGGGATAGGGGGGATCTTGCGCAGTTGGCAGAGGATCCTGCTGTGCAGCAACTGCTCGACAAACCCATTGTCAAGCAACTGGCTGAGGCCTGGACGGGTGAGTCGGTCAGTAGCGGCCAGGGTCAAGCGGCGACCTTGCAGCAGCTATCGGGCCTCTGGAAACACTGGGACCACTGGCGCGACAAGCCAGAAGTTCAAGCCTTAATGGCAGATCCTGATATTCAGGCCTTGGCCCAGTCGGGGCAAGTCACTGCATTGCTGCGCCACCCCAAGGTCGCGCCCCTTTTGCAGCAATTTATGCGCTCAGGTGCGGGCGCAGGACTTTCGGCCCCCCTGCAGGCGATCAGTTCCGGATCGGGCCAACCGTTGCCCCATACAGCACCGCCAGGGTTTGGCGGAGCTGGCGCCCAGGCGCAACCACCGGGTTCAAATGCGAATGCCGGCATTTATCAATGGGTCGATGCCGCAGGTCATGTCTACTTTTCGACCTACGACAAGATCCCGGCTGCGCATAGGCCGAAGGCTGTGCGGGTGACACCCTAAATCGATGAGTGTCTAAATCGATGAGTTGTCGTCTGAGTGATTTCATCCATGACTTCGAGGAGGCACGCCATGTCGGCTGTGGCTGAGCAGGTAATTCTCACCTTAAGTTGCCAGGATAAGCCTGGCATAGTGGCGGATGTGGCCAGTTTATTTTCGTTGCTGGGCTTTAATATTCGCGAGTCCAGCCAATTTGAAGATGTGCACAGTGCGCGTTTTTTTATGCGCACCCTGCTGGAGTCAGTCGAGGGCCCTAAACCCTTGCAAACGCTGCATCAGGCTTTCGGTGCCATTGCCACGCGCTACGGTATGGCTTGGCAGCTGTGTGATGCGGAGATCAAACCCAAGGTATTGATTGCCGTGAGTCAATGGGGACACTGCCTCAATAATTTGCTCAATAGTCAGCGTCAGGGCGCTTTACCCATTGATATCACGGGGGTTGTGTCAAATCATGAAACGCTGCGCGACCTGTGCGAGTGGTATCAGGTGCCCTTTCATTACCTGCCGGTATCTTTAGGGCACAAGGCCGATCAGGAAGCGGCGTTGCTCCAGTTGTTTGAGGACAGCGGCAGCGAGCTACTAATTCTTGCGCGCTATATGCAAATATTGAGCGATAGTCTCTGCCAGACGCTGGAGGGGCGAGCCATCAATATTCACCACTCCTTTTTGCCGGGGTTTAAAGGCGCTAAACCCTATCATCAGGCCTATGAACGCGGGGTCAAACTCATTGGCGCCACGGCGCACTATGTCACCGCTGATTTGGATGAGGGCCCTATCATTGAGCAGGCGGTCGAGCGGGTCAGCCATCATCAAACGCCGGATAAATTGGTGGAAATTGGGCGCGATATTGAAGCCGTGGTGCTCAATCGTGCCGTTAGATGGCACGCTGAGCGGCGGGTGCTGTTAAATGGCCATAAAACGGTTGTGTTTGCACCATGACACAGCCTTGGATTTTGCTGGGCACATCTGGCTGCCATCTGTGCGATGACGCCAAGCGCCAGATCGAGGCGCTGGGTCAGTCTTTGTCAGTGACGATCCCCCTGTACGAGCGGGATATCAGTGAGTCGGCCGAACTGGTCGAACACTTTGGTTTGCGCATTCCCGTGTTGTTGAATCCCAACCGGGGTGAAGAGTTGGATTGGCCCTTTGACCCTGAGCGGTTAACCGATTGGGTATTGCCGCTGCTGGCGCCCGGGTGTGATCAATAGTTGTTGAGGTTATTCAGTGTTGAGTGATACCCCCTTTGGGATTCTGGCCTCTGGCCGCCCTATCAAATCGTGCGATCGCGGTATGGACCCTCGGCGGCTCAGCGGGTGGCTGCTGTGGCTGGTGCTGGTCGGTATTTGCCCACCCTTGTCGGCAGATGAAAGTCTGCGTTTGGAGCTTGAGCAGTGGCAGGCGCGACGGGTGCAAACTGGCACTCCTGGCGAGTGGCAGCATTTTGATGCCCTGCAAACACTCTATAGCGGCTTGAGTTTTCAGTGGTTATGGACCACAGAGACGGCACTGTCGCCGGCGGGCCAGCAACTCGTCGAACAGCTGAAATCGGCCCGCCAGCAGGGGTTGTTTCCTGAACATTATCAGATGCAAAACCTCACGATTTTGCTGAGTGCCGAGAGCGAAGGGGTGCCATTCCCCCGCTTGCGGCTGGAACTGTTGTTAAGTGATGCGTTTATTGGTTTTAGCCATGATTTGGCCAAGGGGCGGCTAGACCCGGAAACCCTCGCCAAGCGACCCTTAACGCCTGATTGGCCGGAACAGCTTGTGCGGCGGGGTTGGCTGCCTTTGCCGGTGGGCCGTGATTGGCAGCGCGAAGCCTCGCCCGCCTATCCAGAGTACCATCGATTGCAAGCGGCGCTGGCGCGGCGCCTCGACAATCCCGAACCCTCGCCCGCATTGAGTCCATCGGCTGTGCGCTTGCTCAAAAAAGGCGTGCAGGACCCATCGGTTCTGCAATTGCGCGAACAACTCGCCACACTCGGCTACCTCACCTCAAACGGATCTGACCAGTACGACGAGGCGCTATTTGCAGCGGTGAAGGACTTTCAGCGCCGGCATAATCTGGAAGATGACGGCCAAGCAGGCCCCATTACCCAAAAGCTGGTGCGGGATAATTTGGACGGTAACGCCGTGACCCTGGCGGCAAACCTAGAGCGTTGGCGCTGGTTGCCCCCGTCGCTTGGCGACCATTATGTGGCGGTTAATGTCGCTAATTTTGAGCTGGAAGCGCGGGTACCCGGCAAGCCGTCCCTGCGAATGAAAACCATCGTAGGCCGTGATTACCGCAAAACGCCGCTCTTTTCCGACGCGATTAAATACGTGGTGTTGAATCCCAGTTGGAGCCTGCCCTACACCATCGCCAGCAAAGATATATTGCCCAAATTGCAGGCCAATCCGCAGTATCTGAGCGAAAACGGTATGCAGCTTTTTCGGCGTGTGGCCGGAGAAATGACGCGCGTTGATCCGGCCTTGGTCGATTGGAAAAGCATTAACCCGCGCAGCTTTCCCTTTTTTATTAAACAAGCTCCTGGCGATAAAAACGCCCTGGGACGGGTGAAATTCATGTTCCCCAATGAGCATGACGTCTATCTGCATGACACGCCGGATAAACACTTGTTCGAGCGGTCCTTCAGAGCCAAAAGCTCTGGCTGTATCCGCTTATCCCAACCGATTGAGCTGTTGCGTTACCTGGCGCAGGATAATCTTGCGGTCTCAGATGAAACGCTATTGGAGCTGTTGGAACTCGGCAAAGAAAAAACCCTCTTTTTTAAAACGCCAATACCGGTGCACTTGTTTTATTGGACGGCTTGGGTGGATGAGGCGCATCAGGTGAATTATCGCCACGATATTTACCATCGCGACTTGGATTTATGGTCGGCTTTGAGCCGATTGGATGGCGCGGCTCTCCCTGTGCAGCAGTCTGGCAGCCAATGATGTGTGATTGCCGCAGAGTCTGCGACAGCCGAAGGTTTTGGCAAGCCCTGCTGGGCGTTTGTATGCTGTTTGGCGCGTCATTTTTCGCCGGGCACTGTGCCTGGGCGCAGCATACGCTACCGCGCCACGGGCTGCCGAGTTCGGCACCCTTTGATCCGGGGCTGAGCCGGCTTGAGGTCACTGTCGGTACTGAGCAGACGCGTTACACGCGCATGGCGTTTTTTGTCTTGCCGCGCGATAAAGTGCCGATTGTGGCAAGCCGCGACGGCAAAACCGTGCCCTTTGTGTTATCCCAATCGGTGAGCCTGAGTGATCCGGTGAGCCGTTATACCTGGACAGCCCCCGCCAAACCCGGACTTTATCGCTTGACCCTGAGCGCAGAGACCGACAGTGTTGAGCTGTTATTATTTGTACTGACGCCCATTAAAGAGGTCACCTCTGGCAAGCTCGAAAATTACACCATTGGGCGCTATCCCGCAGTGGCCTTAAATGGATTGGCAATTTATCGCCAGCCTAAGGGGTTTATTCGTGTCACCCGCGAACTGGCGGATGTTTGGGTCAGCCCGCATTACCAGCTGGGGCAATTTTTATGCAAACAAAATGAGGATTTTCCGAAGTATTTAGTCTTGCAGACGGCGCTTCTCACCAAGCTCGAAATGCTGACAAAATTGGTTAATGATAAAGGCATTAAAACGCAGGGATTTTATATTATGAGCGGTTATCGCACGCCTTTTTACAATAGCGCAATTAAAAACAAACTCTACTCGATGCATCAGTGGGGTGGCGCGGCGGATGTGTTAATTGATGAAAAACCGCGCGATGGCGTCATGGATGACCTCAATGGCGATGGCAAAGTGAATGCAAAAGATGCCGAATGGCTCTATGCCTTATTTGATAAAGCCGAAGAGGGTGGTCGTGTGAAAGAGTTTATTGGCGGTCTCGGGCTTTATGGCGCCAATAGCAGTCACGGGCCTTTTGTCCATGTCGATGCGCGGGGTTTTAAAGCGCGCTGGTGATTTTGATGTTCTCTCACAATGACACGCCCTCTGAGCAGGGTGGACCTTTGGTTGGCGCGATGCCGGTGCAGCTTCCGATAGTGGCCGGCTGGTCGCCTGAGGCGCCAATCCAAGCCCGGTTTGCCGTAAGGCGTATTCTGTGTCTTGGGCGCAACTTTGCCGAGCATGCGCGGGAAATGGGGCATAATCCTGCCGAGAGTGAACCATTTTTCTTTTGTAAACCGCTCACGAGCCTGGTTTGCCCGCAAGGGCCTTCGCACTGGCGCATGCCTTGCGATAGCCAATTAGTCCACCATGAATTGGAACCCGTGCTGGCGTTGGCGGGCCCTGTCGACCCCGCGCAACCCTGGCAAGCCGTGGCGGCTGTGGGCTTGGGGTTGGATATGACTAAGCGCGACCTTCAGCGGCAAGCCAAGCAACAGGGGCGACCTTGGATCTTGGCCAAAGGCTTTGATCAGTCTGCGGTCATAAGCCCCTTGATGCCGGTTGAGCCCGATAGGCTGGACCGGGATTTTTGGCTCGACAGCAATGGACGACGCGTACAAACCGGGCGTCTCGAGCAGATGATATTGTCGGTGCCAGCGCTTTTGCAGTTTGTGTCCTCACACACCCAGCTGGGCGCAGGAGATCTGATCATGATGGGAACCCCGGCGGGTGTGGGTCCTGTTGCCGTAGGGGATCGTCTGCAATGGGGCTGGGGGCCAGTGACTATTGGCTGTTTGGACATCATCTGACTGCGGTGCACTAGAGCTGAAACACCGGCCTAAATTCCGCTATGATGATTGAATCTACGGGCAGGCACCGATTGAGTGCCCGGTATTTGGGTCTGGTGTGTGCCCTGTATTCGCGCCCGGAATGCGCGCACTACCCGTTTTTTACCCTAAGGCTATTTGTCATGAAACCGACCAAAACCAAAGCGCAGATACGCGCCGAGCTGGATGAAGCCATCGCCAGCTTTGAAGCCGCAGGTGGGCAGGTCAGGTCGATTGACCGGGGCGTCAGTGGCAACCCCAATACGCATTTATTCCGTCAGGCGTTTAATTTGTCAGAGTCGGGTACGCGAACGCCCGTTGTGGAAGTGGTGCAAGCGATCGAATCGCGCAAGCATCCAACCTTACAAAAACGTCAGAAACCCAAACGAAAACTGGTAACAGATGATTTTGGCGAACCCTTGCGCTGGGTCTGGGAGGACTAGGCGAGATCCATTCGCCCTCCAATACGCCCTGCAACAACGACATAAAGCCGACTAACGTGCGCGATAGGTAATGCGGGCTTTGCTGAGATCATAGGGCGTCATTTCAACTTTGACTTTGTCGCCCGTAAGAATGCGGATGTAGTTCTTGCGCATTTTGCCTGAAATATGGGCTGTCACGACATGGCCGTTTTCCAGTTTGACGCGAAACATGGTGTTGGGCAGGGTGTCAACGACTTCCCCTTCCAATTCAAAATTATCTTCTTTTGCCATTCGGCAGTATCCTCGTTACAGAGTGCGCTTGTTTGAAAGCGCGCAATTCTGCCCTAATCCCCTGCATCTTCCAAGCTTATTCCGTGGCGGCACCTGTTTTAGTGGCGGTTTCGGGCAGAGGGTCAGCGTTTTTCAGATCGCATCCAGCATCTCGTCGAGTTCCGAGGAGACCAGAGTGCCGCGTAGTGAGTTGGGTAGCGCATCGTCAATAAAAATAGTCGCAAATTTGCCGATGAGCTCCGGGGTGTCAGCGCGGAAATTGACCACCCGGTTGTTTTCAGTGCGACCGCAGAGTTGGCCTGGGTCTTTTTTGGAGTAGCCCGTCACGAGGATGCGCTGAGTGGAGCCGACCATGGCGCGGCTGATGGCCTGGCTTTGCTGAATGATGCGGTCTTGCAGTCGGGCCAAACGCAGTTTTTTCACCTCAGCGGGGGTGTTGTCCTCAAAGCCGGCAGCCGGGGTACCAGGGCGAGGGCTGTAGATGAAGCTGAAGGAATTATCGAAGCCGATGCTTTGAATCAGGTTCATGGTGGCTTCAAAATCCTGGTCGGTTTCACCCGGAAAGCCCACGATAAAGTCAGAGCTAAAGCTGATATCGGGGCGCAATGCTTTAATGCGGCGCAATTTGGATTTGTACTCCAGTGCCGTGTGGCCGCGCTTCATCGCCATGAGTATGCGGTCAGAACCGCTTTGGACTGGCAAGTGAAGGTGGCTGACAAGCTTTGGCACCGTGGCATACACATTGATTAGGCTGTCGGTGAATTCGACCGGATGTGAGGTGGTAAAACGGATGCGGTCTATGCCTTGCACCTCCGCAACGCGGGTAATCAGCTCGGCCAAATCCACGAGGCCATCAGGGCCTTGTCCGCGATAGGCGTTGACATTTTGCCCCAGTAAGTTGATTTCTCTCACGCCTTGGCGCGCCAGCGACTCCACCTCGCGCAACACATCCACTGCCGGGCGGCTGACTTCCTCGCCACGGGTGTAGGGCACAACACAAAACGTACAGTATTTAGAACAGCCTTCCATGACGGACACAAACGCCGTGCAGCCATCGGCTTCGGGCTCGGGCAGGCGATCGAATTTTTCGATTTCGGGAAAGCTGACATCCACTACCACGCCTTTTTCACGGGCTTTTTGCTGCAGCATTTCGGGGAGTCGGTGCAGCGTTTGGGGGCCAAAAATGACATCGACATAGGGGGCTCTGTCTGCAATGGCTGCGCCCTCTTGGCTCGCGACACAACCGCCAACGCCGATTAACACTGCCGGATTTTTTTCCTTCAAGTGTTTCCATCGACCCAATTGGTGAAAGAGCTTTTCTTGGGCCTTTTCCCGGATAGAGCAGGTGTTTACTAAAAGAACATCGGCTTCTTCCGGATTGTCCGTGCTCACCATAGCGTGGGTTGCGCCGAGCAGATCACGCATACGCGATGAGTCGTACTCATTCATTTGACAACCATGGGTTTCGATAAAGAGCTTTTTGGTGGGGCGCGCATCGGTTGAGGTTGCGAGAGTCTTATCGCCTGCGGTCTGTAGGCCGGCGCCAAGCGCCTGCGGCTCTGTGGGGGCAGGTTGTGGGGTATAAAGAATGGGTTCTGACATAGACATCACTGAGCAAAATCGGCGGCAAGCCACAAAAGGTGGCGCATTATAAGGCGCCGTCCTTCAGGATGCGACCGTCTCGTGTGAGCGCTTGAGCGGGATAGAGGCTCAGGCGATCGGGGCCTGGTTTTAGGTCAAGAGCGTTACCAGGGCCAGCAAGCCCAGCCAGCACCAGAGGCTGCGCCGATTTAACAACACGGCCTCTTGCAGCAGTGCGGTGGACACAGGCGAAAAGGGGCTCGGAGGATTTTGTGGGCTGAGCGCGGCCAGCGACAGCTGATAGATGACAGCAGGGTGTGCATCCGTGCTGAGAAGGTGCCGCTGCCAAACGGCTATGGCACCGCTGAAATACCCTGTGAGGGCGTAGGTTAACCCCAGTGCGCGAATCCAAGGCCATTCAAACAGCTTACGCAACTGCGCGTTGGCAGTGGTATCGGGCCATTCCAACAGACAACGGTAGATAATGGCACCCACAGGGCCAAGCAATACAAAGGTGCCGAGCACACAAAAGCGGCGGCTGAGGTTGTGGTAGCTGTAGGCTGCCAGCAACCGATGGTGGAGGTGTTCCCACTGGCCTGTCTCAAGCTCGTCAGTTGCGGCGCCAAGTGCTCGCGCCTCGTTCACGGCTGCTTGCCAGTTGTGCTGATCCGCCGCGGTGGCATACTGCGCCACCTTGGCGGATGCCGGCAGCTGTTGCAGGCAGACGACAAGGCACAGGGTGCCAAACGCCAGTGACAGCAGTGTCGCGCTCAGTGCCAGCAGCCAGGCGAGCCCAGCGACGAGCAAGACCCACAACAAAAAACGCCCGAGCGCAGTGGCTTCTGCGGTTTCGGTGCTGCCGAGCTGTCGCGAAGCGGCCTCAGCCAGCGAAGCGAAACGGTTTTTGTCGTTCGGAAAGGCGTAAATCCACAAAAGTGCGAACACAATACTGAGCAGTAGCATGGGCTAATCCCGGCGAAGGTGACATCGTAGAATACCCATTTGACTGGCCAGTGCCTAGCCTGCTTAGGGCCGTCACCCCAACACACAGGAGTTGTATCCGTGAATACCCCTCATGAGTACCCGGCGCTCGGGCTCTATCAACACTATAAAGGCGGGTTTTACCAGTTGATCGGTGTTGCAAACGACTCGGAAACCGAAGAGCCGTTTGCCGTATACCGTGCCCTCTATGGGGATTTTGGGCTTTGGCTGCGCCCACTCGCCGTCTTCACCGCCAACTTGGCAGATGGCCGCCCCCGCTTTGCTTTTGTGCGCCCGCTGTGACGCCTGGCGATTGCTTATGCCGAATTTTGACGACCCGGATGATGTGTTTTTTATGCACCTGGCTTTGCATCAGGCCGCGCAGGCCTATAGCCAAGCCGAGGTGCCGGTGGGGGCTGTTTTGGTTAGCCAGGGCAGGGTAGTCGGCCAAGGGTATAATCAAACGCGCAGCTTGCCAGACCCTAGCGCCCACGCTGAGATCCAGGCGCTGCGCCAAGCAGCCCTGACCCTTGGCAATTTTAGGCTCCCCGGTAGCTGTTTGTACGTCACCGTTGAGCCCTGCGCCATGTGCCTGGGTGCCTTAATGCATGCCCGAGTCGAGCGGGTGGTGTTTGGCGCCTTTGAACCCAAAGCGGGGCGCCTGTGTAGCCACCCCTGGCCCGATGATCCGGCATTTAACCACCGTATCCGCATTACCGCCGGCGTTTGTGAGCCTCTCGCACGCCAGCTGATGCAGCAGTTTTTTCAAGCGCGGCGACGCGCAGCAACGCCTGGCCTAGTGGGTTTTCGTGCAAACGATTAAACTCCGCCCTGTTGGCCGGATGCGCGGCATCCACGGCAGCAATTGACCCGATTTTATGACCAATATGAGCAAAATGACGCGCAAATTAGTGAAGAATGGCCCTGGTGGGCCGGGTATCTGGTGGCTGGTCTGCAGGTTTGTGGCATGCGCCTTATTCTGGGGCTGGGTGTCGTCGGCGCAAGCCGACACCGACTCACAGGGGTTGGTGGCAAAAGTATTGAGCAAAGCCGATGCGGCTATGGCGGCCAAGCGTTTTATCCTGCCCGAACACAATAACGCTTATGATCGCTACAAGGCGGTGCTGAGTGTGGTGCCGAATCACCCGCAAGCTATGGCGGGTTTGGCGGCTATCGAAACTCACTACGCCAATCTGGCAGAGGCAGAGTTGCTGCAAGGGAGTTTTCAGCATGCACAATTTTTTGTGAATGTACTCTCGACGCGATTTCCGTCCGCACAAGCGCTGCCAGGATTAAAATCCCGCCTCGACAAGGCGCTGGGGCAACAGGCTATCCCAGTGGTCAAAGATTACGGTATCAAAACCATAGCCTTAAATGCTGGCGATTTAACGGCTAAAAATGCGGCGATCAAAAGCACCTTGATCGAGGTGGCCAATCGGATTGCTAAGACAAAAGAAGCGGTATTAATTCGTGCGCGCAGTGACGCCGAAGGGCGCTGGATTTACCAAACCCTCAACGAGGCGGCGACGCACCGTGTTCGCGGGGATATTCGATTGAGTCGCAGCCCTGCGTTGGAATTGCAAGAACCCCTATGAAAACCCGTCGGGTTTTCGCCTGTACTTCATCGAGGAATCATCATGTGGCAGCAAGTGAAAGCGCGACTCACCTCCGCAAAAAATGAGTTGACTGAAAATTACCACAATTTGAACGAAGACGCGGCCGATGGGCGGCCTTGGCTCAAAAGTGTGTTGGGTCTTATGGGGGCTCTGCTTCTTGGGTTAGCTATTTTGGGCTGGTTTCAAAGTCGGGAGCCGGCGGTATTTTCGATCGAGCAAGCTATTTTGTCGGTTGTTCCGGCAGAAAAAGCCGGCGTGACGGGCGTGGCAACGACCGCCAGTTTGATCGGCGTTGTGGAAAGCATGCTGGATGGTTATGTGTCCAATGACTTGCTGCCGCCGGGTGTTTTGCTCGATAACCGCGCCAACTGGGAGTTTGGTGTGCTGACGCAATCGCGCGACTTAAGTAAAGCGTTGCGCGAGGCCTTTAGTCGATCTCAGTCACAATCCGTCGAGGATAAAGCCTTAATTATCGCCGACCCACAATTAAATTTTGACAATGCCAGCTGGATTCTGCCCGATACCGAAAAAGAATACGAAAAAGCCACCGTTGCCCTAAAAGATTACATTGCCCGCCTGGTAGACGATGACCCGCATTCAGCCCAGTTTTATGCGCGCGCCGACAACCTGAACTACTGGCTAAAAACCGTCGAATCCCGCCTGGGTAGCTTGTCGCAACGGTTGAGTGCCAGCGTCGGTCAAAGGCGTATTAACACCGATTTGGCCGGTGATGCGGCTGCCACGCAGTCCTCTAAAAAGCCCGGCGAAGAGCTGATTAAAACACCTTGGGCCGAAATTGATGATGTTTTTTACGAGGCGCGCGGCACCAGTTGGGCGCTGATTCATTTTTTAAAAGCGGCTGAAAAAGATTTCGCTGATGTGCTTGATAAAAAAAATGCGCGCGTCAGTTTGCAGCAAATTATTCGGGAGTTAGAGGCAACTCAGGAACCGATTATGAGCCCCATGATTTTAAATGGTAGCGGCTTTGGCTTGTTCGCCAATCATTCCTTGGTGATGGCAAGCTATATTTCGCGAGCGAATGCCGCCATGATTAATTTGCGCGAACTCTTGGCGCAGGGCTGATCGCCAATTCTGCCGTGCTCTATGCACTATTAATAATCATTCATGACAATCAATAATCATTCATGACAATCAATAGTCATTTATGGCTATCCAATAGTCATTCATGACAAACACTATTCCTATCGAGTGAGGTAGTTGGCTATGGCGAGTCATCAATGGTCTTTTTCACGGATCGGGGGCTTTGATCAAGCGCTCGTGACATCGGGCGAGGATCTGAAGCACTTATCGACTCTGGATCCTAAACTCTGGGCGGCCTTGTCGTGCCCGGTAAAAGGGATGCATTTTGATACGCGGACCTTGGAGTTAATTGACTGCGATAAAGACGGGCGTGTGCGAGTGCCTGAGATTTTAAGTGCAGTCGACTGGGCTTTGAGCGCGGTTAAGCAGCCGGATATGTTATTGGATGGGTGCGATAATATTGCGGTGTCGCATTTTTCAGAGACGGCGCTTGGTCAATTATTGGCACAAAGCGCGCGGGTGCTGTTGCAGTTACAGCAAAAATCCGAGCAGGAACCCTTAACGCTGGATGATATTGCCTTGCAGCAGGCGTCGCTATTTAAAGCGCCGCTCAACGGCGATGGCATTATTACGGCGGCGGCTAGCCCATCACTCGCCTTCGCGATTGATATGATCACGCGGGCTTACCCTGGCGTCTTGGATGCGGCTGCGACTCCTGGGGTGACTCAGGCGCTGGCCACTCAGTTTTTTGCCGCCTGTCAGGCCCGCCGCGACTGGCTAAACACAAAACCGGCATTGGGTGCATTAGATGCCAGCGCCTGTGCGGACGGCTATGCGGCTTTGGATGCCGTGTGCGCCAAGCTGGATGACTATTTTGCGCGCTGTTTGAGTTTACAGTTTGATCCTGCGGCTTCAGCGGCGCTCAATCCACACGAAACCGCGTGGAAACAGTTAGCCGACACCTTGATGACACTCGATAGTGACGCCTTAAAAGCGCTACCCATTGCGCGTGCGACCCATTGTGATGGCGTACCGGCTTTTTCGCTCCTCGGTCCGCACAATCCCGCCTGGGCTCAAGCGGTGCAAACTTTTTACTGTAAAACGCTGGTGCCTGTACTCGGACAGATTGAGCAGATGACGTTTGATCAATGGTGTGAGCTCAAGCGTGCATGGGGTGATTACCGGTTATGGCGAGCGGCGGAGGTTGCGCCAGAGTTGGGTTTTATTGCAGCAGATGATTTAGATGTGTTTTGCCAAGGCGCTATCGCCGATGATATTCAGGCATTAATTGCCGAAGACACTGCTTTAATGCCACAGGTTCAGGCCTTTGCTGATTTGGAAAAGCTTATTCGCTTGCGCATGCACCTCAAAGAATTATTAAACAATTTTGTCAATTTCACGGCGTTTTTTTCGACTAAAGAGCGCGCAGTGTTTGAAGCGGGAACCCTCTATCTGGATGGGCGCGCCTGTGAATTGTGTATTGAAGTGCACGATATGGCTAAGCACGCCACTTTGGCGGGCTTAAGTAAATGCTTTTTGGCTTACTGTGATTGCACGCGCCCGGATGGTCAAAAGAAATCCATTGTGGCGGCTTTCACCGGTGGCGAGCCGGATTATTTATTGGTTGGCCGAAATGGCGTATTTTTTGATCGTGCTGGCAAAGACTGGGATGCCACGATTGTTAAATTGATCGAAAACCCCATCAGTATTCGCCAAGCCTTTTTTGCGCCCTACAAGCGGATTATTCGATTTGTTGAAGAGCAAGCCGCTAAAAGTGCCGGTGCTGCCGAGTCAGTCAGCCAGACGCAGCTGCAGACCGCGGTAGTGGATGCGTCAGCCGTTAAGGCGCCGCCTAAACCTAAGTTTGACCTTAGCATTATTGCAGCCCTAGGCGTGGCAGTCGGCGGTGTGACTACGGCGATTGGCATGTTGCTACAGGCATTTTTTGGCCTTGGCTGGTTGATGCCGCTCGGCCTGTTGGGTTTATTGGTATTTATCAGCGGGCCGTCGATTTTTATCGCTTGGTTAAAATTGCGCCAACGCAATTTGGGGCCTATTTTGGATGCGACTGGTTGGGCCATTAATGGCCAGATTAAAATCAATGTCCCCTTTGGCGGCAAACTGACGCAATTACCCAAATTACCCGCCGGCAGCCAGCGCAACCTGGCAGACCCTTACGCAGAGGATAAACCCCAGTGGCCTAAATGGCTTCTTGCGTGCCTGGGTGTTGCGGTGGTGGCGCTTGGGCTGACCTATTACAAAGGCTGGTGCCCCCTGCTGGAAAAACCAGCTATAGCGCTGGAATCCACCCCTGCAGCTGTCGTGTCAGAGCCTGCCGCACCTGCCGCCCAATAATGGGTGACAGTCATTGGTGACAGCGATTGGAGACTCAGTGCCGAAGCCAAGGAGGGCAGCACTCGGTCATCTACAGAGGCATATGGACGCGGTCTAGCGTGTCCCAGAGAGTTGCCGGCAGCTGATAATGCTTTAGGAGTGGCCTCAGCTGGGCCCGTTCTTTGTGTGGCGTTATCGCGTAGTGTTCAGTCGCCAGATTCACTTCATAGAGCAAGCGGCCAAAGGGAGACATGACATTGGGCTCAAGTGATTCGGCCTGTTCTTTTAAGGCGTCGCAAATGTCACTCGGCAATTCCCAATCTTTGGCGACCCAATAACTCAACTGAGCTGACAGTTTGGTCATGGGTTGCGCAAACGCGTTATAGCTTGGGTTGTCCGCTGTGCCATTTAATACAAATTGCCGACAGAGTTCGCTAAACAGGGTTATTTCGCCAATATCGTGTACAAGGCCCATCAGGTACACCTTGTAACGATCCAGCTGCCTAATTTTCCCCACGACCTCACAGGCAACTGCGCAGCAGAGAGTATGGTTCCACAGTTTTTGCCCCGTCTGGCTAAAGTAGGGCGAATTGCGCTGAATAATGGGTTGCATCACCGCTGCCGATAAAATAGTTCTCAATCCTTGGATGCCGAGCTTAACCACTGCGGTATCCAGCTCTTCGATGTGTTTGCCGAGGGGGTTGAAATACACGCTGTTGGCCAGCTTGAGTGCAGCAGCGCTCATGGCGGGGTCTTTGTTGATGATGCCAACATATTCTTTTGCGGAGCTATCAGGATCTTTTAGGCTTTGTAGCAGCTTAGGTATCACTGAAGGAAGGCGTGGTACGGCCTGCCCGCGCTCTTCTTTTTTCTTTAAATTGCGGGCGACTATTTCGATCACGAGTCGCTCAGGCACGCTAAGGGGTTGGCGGCTCGTTTGTTCAAACAGGTAGGCATAAAACCGCCTTTTGGATTCAGTCGATGAAAATCCCGCATCCTTTGACGCTGCCATGGCAGTGACGTGAGTGCCGGATGGGAGGAGGCACTGATTGCCGTGAGAGCTTGATTCGGTTTTAGGGTTAGGCGACAAGTTTTTTTGCAGAGTTTTGAGTAAGTGCGTGAATGCCATACAACCATACCTCATTGACTTCTAACAGCATGGCACAAAAAAGACTAGGCGTAATGCATTGATCCCCGACCGACTGCCATTCGGCGCAATACTGTTTGATATCTATTCAACTTAATGGCACGAATTTCTGTCACGTGTCATTTTTGCCATAATTTTGACGCATACACTTAATCCGTATTTTTACTACGACCATCTTAATGTTATCGTCAATAAGGTCTTAATCGCATACTGTTATTTGTAAGTGTTATTTGTAATAGTCTATGACCCAATCAGGTCTTAAAGTGATAACGACTCAGTTAACCGCCATTCAGTCAGATAATTTTCCGGCGCGCTTTTCCGTCCGGTATGAATTGCCTGCCTGGTATAAATTTCCTGTCTGGTATAAATATGCGGCGTTGTTGCGGCAAGAGAGCGCCAACCCTCGTGATATCGAGGCTAGCCAGGAGGCAAGTGATGCACAGATACGCTATTAAATCGCGCGCACTGTTTGCCTCTTGGGGCCTAACGTTGATTGAGTTATTAATCGTTATTTTTTTGTTGGCATTGACCTTAACGCGGGCTGTTCCTTTGACGATGGATTGGATGCATGGCGTTAGGTTGACAGACACCGAATCGCAATTGATGGAGGCATTCGGTATGGCGAAAGCCAAAGCACTGCGTAATTCAAACGGCATTATGGAGGGTAATCCTGTTGCGGCTGTGTGTTTTGCAAATAAATATTTAAAGGTGGTAGTCGGCGCAGACAATACTCATCCAGCCAATTGCGCCTCTAGCCCGATTGTCTGGTCGTCGCCGGTGTCTGCCAATATTACGCTGGCAGGTAGCGGCGACGTATTTTCATGCCTCTGTTTTGATTCTGCATCGCAGCTTTCTCGTGTTCAGGCCTGCGCCACGTGTAATGGCTCGATGGACTTAACGGTGTCATCAGGAAATCAGCATGAAAACATTCAATTCTATTAATTCAAAGCGGACTCAAGCCGGTGATTTTTTAATTGAGGCGATGATGGGTGTTTTGTTGATGGGTATAGTCGGTGCGGGCGTGAGTTTTGTGACCTCGCGCGTCTCAGTAAGCCAACACAACATGGTCATGCAAGAATTTGTGATTGGACAGTTGCGATCACTCATTATGGCGCATGGCACAGGGGGCAGCGTTTGCACCACAACCCCCTATATTTACTTGCCCAATAATGAAGTCCTGCGTGTTGAAGTGGCGGGCTGTAATGCCGATGCCAGTGCCACCGTGGCCGGTGTCACATTAAATGGTATAAGGCCACCCTTGGTGCTAAGTGTCAATTCACCTTCTTTGGGTGAAATAAAAGTCGGCGGCCATTAAAAATGACGGCGCCATGCCATAAATCGAAAGTGATGGGGGCGAGCTTGTCGTCCTTTATGGTGGGTTTGCTCATTTCAATTGTCGGGATATTAGCCAGTTTGACCCTCTACCGTACCTTGATAGAGGTGGCAGCCACCGCCAAAGTTGATGCCATCCATGATGGCCAACTGGCAACCAGTTTGCTGGCCATTCAATTAAAGGTTCAAAATGCCGGTTTTGGCTTAGCCGGATCCGTGCCACATATTATGGTGGTATCCTCAGCCGATAAAAAATCACTTTTTTGGCGGTATAAAATTAATAATACCGTTTATTGTGAGGGGCTTGAGCGCTATGAGAAACCGCTGGGCGATAAAACCATTATTGCACTGGATTTTATGAGTACCTCAACCGCAAATTGTAATGAGGTGTCACAGTTGAGCGCAATCGCCTGGACGAGTCGGTCACCCTTGGCAGGTTTTGATAAAAATATAACAGATATCATTGATTTTGCGCTGGCTAAAAAGAGTTGCTCGCCTTATGGGGTTGGGTCTGCCAATGAGTATGGTGTTTTAAGTTTGAGCGGTAAATTGGCGGCCGGAATTGAGGGTGCAGAGGTCAATTCGCAATCATTACCGGTATCGGTGATTGACGTTTGCCTGTCTAACATTAAATATCTGTGAGTTCACTATGCTGTACCATCGATCACAACAGGGTATCGCCACAGTATTAATTGTGCTGTTGGTCGGAATTTCCATGACGGCATTGGCCATCGGTCTTGCGCAGTCGGTAAAGTCAACTCAGCATAAAAATACGGCAGTGCATGCTGCTATGACAGCCCAGTCGGCAGCCTGGAGCGGTGTTGAGACCTTTAAACGTTATTTGGCCAGTTTGAATGCCACGGATCTTGAGGCGCTAGCCTTAAATGCGCCAATAGCGCTGCCCATTAGTGGTGTGTCGACGAGTCTCAGTGCAACTGTGGCACAGATTGATGTCAGCAAAAAAAATAGTGATGGCATTTTTATCACGGCCAATATTTCCGCTGTTGATCAGCAAGCCGAATCAACAGCGTCCATTCAAGTGGTATATAAAATCTTCAATGGTGTCTGCACCTTGTGCCAAACCTTGGGCAATGGCCAACTGGATTTATTTGACCTCACGTTATTAGGGGGTGATATTTCGTTTTCCTTGCCACCTGGGGGCGTCTCGACACTCAACGTGGATGGCAATGTGAATGCCTTAAATATTGCTTTAAACGGCTTAACGCGACTGAACTCGACTGGCAACGTCACCCTTGGCAGTGCTGTGCCAATTCAGGAGGTCTACGTTAATGGTAACTTGACGCTTGATGGCAATTCGCGCGCCAACAAGGCTTCTGTTTTGGGTTCAACATTTTTAAAAAATAACGGTGGGGCTAATCTGATTTATTCGAATGGCCCGGTTGAAATGGACGGCGGTGCCACAACAACGGTGAATTCGCGCAGCAATGTCACCTTAACGCGCTGGGTCGCTCAAAATACCATTATTGCGGGTGGCACTGTATCGGTTAATGCACCGATTCAACGGATAGACGCGGTGGGGAATATCACCTTGTCGGCCTGGACGGATGCTCGGAATATCGCAACACAATCGCGTTTGACCTGTCCAAGCCCTTACTGGAACAGCTATACCCGCCTAGAGGCTGCTGCGGGTATGAGCAACTGCCCGGCCGCCTCGGCCGCGGTCAATCCCGCTGCGACTGTGACGGTGCCGGTTATGGCAGAGTTGGCGCCTTTTACCCGCACCAAACCTCAAGTGGATGCCTGGGCCGTAAAAGCGGATGCCAACTACGCCTTTGAGTATACGGCGACAGGCCCTGAAGTGACCGTCAAAAATGTCAATGGGCTATCGGATGGGGTCTATAAATTAGGCAAAATTACAACGACAGACCCTTACAGTATTGATTACAAATATTTGTGTCATGCGGTCAATGCGAGTGGTGTTTGCACAACGCCGGCATCGCTCAATAAATCGATTTGCCAAGGCCATTCTGCCAGCAATGGTTGCATCGGTTATAACACCGCGACGGGAACCTGGGTAATTGATGGAAAAAATATGGCGCCGGGGATCGTCTGGCTTCAGGGAAACCTCTTTTTGCGCAATGGCGTTTATTATAATACGTTTGCACTGACGGGGGATATCCTCACACAAATCACCGTGAGCGCAACCTTGCTTGCAGCGGGTGCCATGAAAGTGTATGCGCCTAATTTCATCGGTTTTTCGGCCACCTGCAATAATGCGTTCCCATTAAATGCCAGTGCCGAATTTGCAGGGCAATATCCCACGCAGCTTTGCAATACCAGCGCGCTCAATTATCAGCCATTGGCAAATGTTGCGCTGCTTGCAGGCGGGGTTAATCCTGTTGGATCTGTGTATCAAGGCGGCAATATTCACTTGACAGCGTCGAGTGAAATCTTCGGCACCGTCTTGGCGGGTAATTATCTCGATACCTTTGGCGATATTATTGTTCACGGTTATATAGCGGCAACGGCCAATGTCGCGGCAGGCTCTGGTCGCAATGATCTCGGCGGGCGAACGGTGATTAAACTTGATGATGCGCCCAGCACCTACAGGCCTGATGAAATCCCATTGTTTAATGGCGCTAGCTGTACTAGCAGTTGTGGCGGAGGCGGAGGCGCCGAAGTGCTATGGACGCGCTATTTATAGTCGGTATTTTTGGCACTTCGGATCACACTGTGATATATCGATGAATGGCTTGATTCAATGGGCCATAACCGGCCTTGCTATAATGTAACGACTCTTCTGTAAGCCGCTGTTGTATCGACTTTCTGTTGTGGCGGTTTTCTGTTGTATTTTTGGATTGTTGTATTTTTGGCTTGATGCGAATAATGCGCTATCTTGGTAAAGATATTTACCGATACAATGCGATTGTAAAATAATTTATAGCTTATTTTTCTCTAGGCGTTGGGTATAAAGTGCTGCGACCACGTAAAAATGGATTCTTGTAGGATTGCGCCTTGCCTATCCAGGCTGTAAGTCAATTTAGATTCGTCGACACCAGGTGTTTTCAAATTCAGTGACGATTGACCCTATGCAGTCATTCAATAGCCCCTCCAGCTACATGGCGATCAGCGATTTGTCAGGTTGTGACTAACTTGGTCAGTGCTATTTTTAAAGTGCGTCACTGTTGCCTATCTATAGCAATATCGAAATGTATGACACCGCTGTCGAGTGCGAATTTTAGATCGCATTTTTAATGTCAATCCTATTTTGTCGACTAGATTGCCCGAATAATATTTTTATAAAACTCTATGGCGATGGGCACGAAATATGCTACCTATAGTGGGTTATTGTCAGTGCGATGTTTAATGTGATGATATCCCGAAAGACGCGTTGTGATGCCGTCGATACATCAATATTGAATGACCATTCAATCCAAAAAATGTCATATTGCATTGCGATTTTCAATAACGATAGGGCCATCGCGGTTTAATCGACGTTAACCTTTTTGAAGTTATAAGGTCTTTATAAACCTTCCGCGTAATCGTCGAGTTCCGTGAGTAAAAGTCGCTAGAAAGAGGTTGAAAATTAATATATGAAAAAAAATTATTTTTGGTCATTTGGATTGTTGTTGGGACTGGGACTGTTTGCGGGATGTGCCGGAAAGAATACCAGCAGCTCCAGTGTTCAATCTGGGGGAGGTTCATCTGTTGGAATGCTGTCTTCGAGTGTTGTGACGTCGAGTCATGGCGTGGGCACCAGTTCCGTTAACAGCGCAATGCAATCGTCGATGTCGAGTGCTTCGAGTCGCACGTCGGCTGCCAGTGCGCTAAGTAGCGCCTCGGTAAGGGCATCCAGTTCTTTAGTGAGCAGTTTAGCGAGCAGTTCAAGTCAAGTGGTGTCATCGTCTTCCGCGAGCCTGAGTTCGGGGTGTCACGCAGAAAGCCTATTTAAATCCTACGTCTCTCATAGCGTGATCCCCGTTTGCCAAAATTGCCATAAGGTCGATGGAGTTGCGCGCGGCACTCGCTTGTTGTTTGAAGCCGAAAATATCGATTCTAACTTTTTAAAAATAAAAAATTATTTGAGTTTGGATGCGAATATTAGTGCTCTTTTTATGGATAAGCCTGCTGCCAGGGTTGCACACGGAGGGGGCCGTATTTATATGCCTGGGTCTACAGAGGATCTGGCGATGCAGGCCCTTGTTGCCGCGATAAAAAATGACCCGGCTTCGTGTGGGGTCTCATCATCCAGCGCTGCCGCCGTTGAGGTTAATGACTGGTCTATTACACTGGATATGGCGGCAATGATACTTGTTGGCAGAAAACCACATGACACTGAGAGGTCATTGTTGCGATCCTTTTCGCAACGGGGTGATGAGGCCGGCTTTGATATGGCTTTGGATGCGATCATGTTGGATGAGGCTTTTTATCAAACGATAAAGTCGATGTTTAATGATTTATTAAATACCAATGAATTTCGTTTTGGAAATGGGCAAAATCTAGTGGGCACTCTACCGCAACAGCGTGCTGATGCAACGCCAGAAATCGTCTTGAGCCTCCCTTATTGCTCGCCTTCAAATTGGCAGAATTATCTTGAGCGGAATATGACTGATTCGGCTCGAGATTGTATTTATGCGGCCGATGCTTTGGCGAGAGAGCCCCTTGAGTATATTGCACATGTTGTCAAGAACGATAGAAATTTTGGCGAGATTCTATATGGGCAATACCGACTTCTCAATCTGTATTCGGCTAAAGTATTTGGCTTAGATACCTCTATTTTTCCGTCAGCTAATCCCGACCACTTTGTAGAGTTTAAAATTGATTCGATGCATGCTCCTTTGGGGCTAGAAGATGACTACGCAGGAATTATTACAACCAATGCATTTTTGACTAAGCATGGATCCACCTCTACAAATCGTAATCGCAGTAGAGCTTACCATTATCTTAAATATTTTATGGATTATGACGTCATGGATAATGTTGAGCGCCTTGATTTGTCCGGCTTAAATCTGTCCGAAAAGCCGTGGTTGACAAATGTTCAGTGTACGGGATGCCATCAATGGATTGATCCGATCGCAGGCTTATTTCAACATTGGACGCATTGTTACGACGGCAATTTAGTCACCTACTTCCCTGTTCGCTATTGTCAGGGCGACTGGTACCCAGAGAGCGATATGCTGGCGCCTGGATTCGGCCCGTCGTTATCCGATAGGGCCAGCACTCAGGATCTGGATACCGGTTTGAAATTACTGGGTGAAAGAACGGCTAGAACCAAATCGTTTTCCCGCGCGATTAGTAAGCAGGTGTACCGATACCTGATGGGGCGAGATTTATTAAAAATGCCTTCTTCTTCTGAAGAAGACTATGATGAAAAAATGAAATCATTTGATAGGGAGTCGCATGTTATAGAGAGCATTAGTCTAGCGTTTATGAGCTCTAATAATAACTTAAAATATTTAATAAAATCGGTAATGAAATCAGATCCCTTTAGAGCAGTCGTCTTTCAGCAACATGAAGATAATCGGATAGCAGCTCTTGGGCATGCCGCTTTATTAAATCCTGAAACCCTTAACGCTAAGGTTAAATCGCTGTTTGGCGCAACCTGGAACGCCGGGATTTCGGCACTGCCGTTATCAGATCCTGCTGATTATTTATTATCCTATAGTAAATTGCATCTTTTTTCGGGTGGGCTCGATTCGATCAATATAGAAAAACGAGGGCAGCTTGCCACAGCTCCGAGGTTGTCTGTGTATGAACGTATGGCACTCGATATGTCTTGTCGGCACGTTGCGTTTGACTTCTCTTTGCCGCAGATGGGTAGACGCTTATTTGATAGCATTAACCTGGATATTCACCCGGCAAGAGAACTGTCTCCCGAGCAGACACAGTTAATTTATACCCAGCTTGAGCGATTAATTAAAAAATTCTGGATTGTTAGCGATTCGGATTTTAAAAGCGATACCGAGTTTATGTACTCGCTGCTAAGAGATATCGCCACGGTTGGACGCCAAGCTGTAGCATCTCGCGTTGTCCCGTCGACACTTGAGCCGTCTTGTGCGGGTAGAGTTAATCCGCTGACGGGAGCGAGTGTGAGTGGTGATGTAATCAGCCTAGAGGATCCTGATTATACCGTGCGATCATGGCAGGCCGTTATAGCCTATTTAATGATGGATCCAAAATTTTATTTTTTGAATTGAGGTGATACCATGAAATTATCGCGTAGAGAGTTTGGCATTTTTGTCACGGGTTTTGTATCGAGTGGGTTGTGTACGTCGACCTTGGCGCAGTCGAGTCCTGGAGCAAGTCCTTTGTGGATCAATGTTCAGGCAAATGGAGGTATTGATGCGGCATTATTTTGTGACCCGAAACCTAATTTACGCCCAGCTTTGGCTACAAAGACTTTCGCCATTTATGGCCAAAGCTATACATCATCATCGGGGGCGGTGATGACAAATCCAGTCGTCGGCGGGCAAAGTGCACTACAAGTTCATTCAACGCCTGGTGATGGTATTCGGTATTTATCCTTGTGCGATTTCTATGAACAGCAGGATGCTTCTGGGTCTTATAAATCATTTTTTAAGACATTTTATGATCGAGTTACCGTATTTAATGGCGTCGACTTTAGCACCAATAATCACGCAGTCGGTGAGCGCTATGGCGCATCGGGTAGTAGTAATGAATTATTTCCCTGTATGAGCGCGCAGATTGCAAGAGGTGTTGGGCAGGGAATGCCATTACCTTTTATCACCTTTGGTGCAATGGATGAGACGGGTGGTTTGGTCTCGTCGACACCTCTAAACGATAAAATTATGCGTTCTTTATTATCCATTACCAATCCTAATGATCGGTCAGGGGATAATCTCGGAGGTGATAGGTTTATAGACGATATTGCGCTTGATCGAATGCATAGCCATCTTCTGAGTCGCTTAGAGGCCAGAAAGATAAAATCGAATTTGCCTCCACTGCAAGCAGCCTATTCCGAGTATTTATCGTCGCTTAAATCAAAAGAGAATTTTTCTAAGCTTGTTTTTAGCACGAGATCATCGGATGAAAAATCTATGTTAAAAGTCGTCTTTAATGCTTATCGCCTAGGTTTGACGACCAGCTTGAATATTATGAAAAGTGGGTTTGATGCGCACGGTGATGCGGAAGCGGATACAGCAGTTGGTGGGCGTTATGGGGGGAGTGGGGGTCTTTTTGGTTTGCTGGAATCCTTAAAATTTATTATACAGGAAAGTGAAAATCCGAGTGATGGCTCAGCGCCGATTCCTGTTGTCATTGTTCTCAGTACGGATTTTGGCCGCTCGCCTTTTTATGCTGCCGGGGGTACTGATCACTGGCCGATCGGCAGCATGATGATTATTCAAAACACCTCGGCAAAAGCGATGTCTTTGGGATTGCCGACCAATACAACTATTGGTGCGACGCGTGATGGCGCTCCCGATACAGCGATGCGCGCCTTAAAAATCAATCCGAACTCGTATCGGTTAGATGATAGGGGTATTTATTTAACGCCTGGGCATATAGTCGATTGTGTAAGGCGAATGGCGGGCATTACAGAAGTCGATGCCTTATCAGCTTATCCTTTAGCCATATCTGATCATATTTATTTGGGGTGATAGTGATGCATAAATTGATAGGTGAGAATTTTTTAATGGGTGTTTTTTTAATGGGCCTTGCCTCGCCCTTGGCGGCGGCGCCCATGGTACAAAGGTGCTCTATTTTTAATGACGATGCAATCTTTAATACTAAAATTAATGATATTAAAATGTTTCCGCCACGGCCAGAGACGGATCGTTGGATTAGCTTGGTTGGATCCAGCGTTAGATTGAAGCCTGATTTGGGTTTGAATGAAAATTCCGAAAACTGGCAAGAGTATTTTGGTATACCCTTCAACATTATGTCGACTGCTGCTTATCTAGACTGGAAGCCAGTTAATTTCGATATTCTTGATCCTCGAGCGGGTAATGGTTATGGTGTGCCAGAGGAGAGTGACTGCGCTGCGTCGCCCGGTGATTTAGCGAGTGTGATGCGCTGCGATTTGCTCGCACCAGATAAAAAACTGTTTCCGTTTCCACGCGATACTATTTTGGCTGAATATGGTTCCTGTAATGATCCCGAAGTCTGTGGTGATCGACATATCATTGTCGTGGATGCAGAAAATTGTAGGCTTTGGGAGTCGTACTTTACCTATTATATTGACTCACAGTGGTATGCCTACACCACGGCGACTTGGGATTTGACGAGTAATAAAATGAGGCCGCAGGGTTGGTCATCTGGTGATGCTGCAGGCCTGCCGATATACCCGTTTTTGTTGAAGCAGTCGGAAGCGTTTTTAGGTAGAATAGATCACGCCCTGCGTGTCACCCTTGATCGAGACCACTTGAGCTCTCGTTACGAGTGGCCTGCCAGCCACAGGATCCGTGGGTTTAATGATTCGGGTATACCGCTTGGCGCCATTTTACGGTTAAAACAGGATTTTCCCATCCCAGATAGCTGGAGTACTGAGTCAAAAGCCATTGCGTTAGCGCTTAAAGAGTATGGTGCCTACGTTGCTGATGCAGGGTCTAATTTTTTTATTCAAGGAGAGCCTAATGCAAAATGGACTAGCCGGATATTCTCAGAATTAAGAAATATATCAATGGCCAACATGGAATTTGTTGATATTAGCGCTATTACGTCAAACCCTGATTTTTCAAACCAAACTTATACCATTCCGGGTTCTGATGCCGATATTTTTATATCTCGATACCCCTTTCCGGACGAATTTTTAAATAGTAATAATACCCAAATCAGAATTTCGTTTAAGGCAGGCATAGACTATCAAAAAATACATTACCTTCTCACTGATGCAGACACAGGTGAGCCCGTTTTTAATTCGACGTCTTATATGTCCAGTCTAAATCAAGCAATCCATACTACCATCACGCCAACCTCTCGGTTGGAGCATAATAAACGCTATAAAATCACTTTAACCAATATTACCTATAATGACACCTCCATTGATGATCAGTTTTGGGTGTTTACGTATCGCGATATTTATCAACAGAATGCCAGCACAAGCACAAGCACAAGCACAAGCACAAGCATCGGCGTAAGCTCGAGCGCATCCTCTCATTCAGTGGCGGGAGAGGTTATGACACTATCGAGTCGGGCGTTGTCTTCTTCATCTTCCAGCGCTTCGTCGCGAAATCCCTTGGCGGGCGCTTTTGATGGGTCCGCTCTGCTGGTGTCTTTTTTGCTTTTGTTGCTGCAGTCGGTTAGGCGTGTTTTTCGGCAGCCAGGTTTTACTGGAAAAGGTGGCAAAGGCCGCGCACAAAAATCGGAAATTGACCGGTAGGTGGAGAAGGCGAGTGGGATGCTCGCCTTTACCCGATTAAGTCTGTATAGCTAAGCTGAGCCTGCGTTTCTTTATGCCAACGCGATAAAGTGATTAAAACGGCTAGCTTATTGAGTCTCCGCTTATTAAGGTCCTATTGAATAGTATATCGTCACGAAGACTATTCTATTGCATCGTGAGTAGTAAATTTTATATAACCGATTCACTCACATCAATGATAAAAAATGATGACGCTATATTTGTTTTTTTCAGGGTCGGGATGCGTCTTGTGATGTGGCGCGCAAATTCAAAATGGTGCAGCCAATATTGTAAAGTCTCTGTGAGGGAATCGGCGATAGGCGTTCTGCCAAGCGCTAGACTATAATTCTTCAGAGCTTTACCTGTTGAGAGCCTTTTGCCACGTTTTTGGGAGCCATCCATGAATCTATTTCGCCCGTCAAATTCGCTGTTGTTCGCAGCGGTTTTAAGTTTGACCTTGTCGGCTTGCGTTTCTAGCGATAACACCAGCTCTTCTAGCGTACAGACTATTGTCTCGTCGATGCCGAGTTCGGTAGCCAGCAGCGTGCCGCTCTCTTCGTCAGTGAGGCCGGTTGTGAGCTCCTCAGTCGTGAGATCATCCGTTATGAGTTCATCCGTAGCGCAGTCTTCATCGAGTGCAACTGTCTCAATCCGCTCCAGTAGCTCTGCTTTAATTCGCTCTAGCAGTTCATCGTCAATTCGGTCTAGCAGTTCATCGTCAATTCGCTCTAGCAGCTCATCCTCAATTCGCTCTAGCAGCTCATCCTCTGCTGTAACCACTCAATACACCGCTATCACCACTCAGTATGAGCATGGAGGAATCAATCCTTCTAACGCCTTGGTGAAAGACTCTGCCCATTTTCGCATTTATTACGGTGGCGGATCTAAAATGGGGCCTGAGGGTAATCTTGGCACTCACTCGGAGAGCGACCTAAACAAGGTGCTTGCGGATTTGGAAAGCGCGTACGACATGTTTGTGGTCAATCGTGGCTTCAAATCACCTGGACAATCGATTGCCAATCTTTCTGGGAAATTTAAAATTAATGTGTATTCCATTAGCGACTTGAATGCCGGCGGTTACATGGGTTACAACGAACGTGCTGGCCTCAGTTATCTCCTGATTGCCAGCAGCCAGCTCACGAATACTGGCGTAACAGTCCATGAGTTTGGTCACTCACTCACACTGGTCGAAAAGTTCTGGAATGATAAACCATACGTGGGTGCATGGTGGGAGACGGTGGCCGAATGGTTTGCAAACGCTTATCGGCGTAATACAGTTAACACAACCAATTTCGATGTGAACTCGCTGCATGCCGGTTCGAACTTGAATATTGTTCACAAAAATCACTATTATCAAGCCTGGCCATTTATGGAGTACATCACCAATAACCCGGATGGGTATCCGCAGCTTGGTAATGATGCCGTTAAATCCTTGTTGCGAGCTTATCAAGATCAGGATACGCCTCTGCATACACTGGAACGTATGATCAAACCAACCAGCATCCAAACCTTGGTAGGCCGTTATCGTGCACGTATGGCTTACGGCGATATCGGTAATAGCCTGGTGCAACAGCGTGTGCTCAACGCCCAGAAGGATGCAAGCTTCCGCATCAGAGCCTATCGCAATCTGGAGTCAATTGGAGTCGACACCTATCGCGTACTGGCCGCTCGCAAACCACAGTACACAGGAAGTAATATTATTCCGCTGCAATCGACCGGATCGGGTGACGTCAATATACAGGTTACTAATCTGGGTAATGAGTTAAGCGAAAGTCATTTCACCGCAGTGGTTGCAATTAAAGCCAGTAATAACAGTGTGCGTTATTTAGATCTTCTCAATGGGTCAGGCAGCTTCCGTTTGGCGGCGGGAGAAGAGGCCAGCTTGGTTGTGACTAACACGCCTGATAGGCTCTACTTTTACGATGCATTTAAAAGTGTTGACGGTAGCCCTGAATATGTCGGGTTGAACTATCAAGTTCAAATTATCGGTGCAAAACCGCGCGACTAGTCGATACTCCGTAAAAACCTCTCTCGCCTCACAACGAGAAAGGTTTTTTTATTTTTAGGGTTTGGTGTCTATGCGATCTATCGTCATCTTGCTGATGTTTTTTTCGCCTTTATCATTTTCTCATGCCCCCTTTCAGGTGAGCGGAACCCTCTCGCTAGGAGCTGAAAAAATCGTTCTGGATCTATTGTTAACCAACGATACGGCTTCAAAAATTTGCCTGCTGCACTTACCTTATGGCAGCAAGTTGGACCATGAAGAGCTCAATAAGTCAAACGCTGAAATACGGGCATGCATCACTAAACTATATACATTAAAGAATGGCAGTCATGAAGTTGCGCCCAGTATAAAGCAGATCACGCTGATTGATGATTCCGACCTAACGGCGATCCTAGAATACGACACCGGCAATCCAGAACATATTGCAATAGAGGCAACCCACTTAAACTCTATTGAAGGGATGTTCATCACATCCTCGTCATTTGTTGTTAAAAAAGGCGATGCTATTCTCGCCAATAAGTTATTTACACAACAGGATGTTTTGTTGGATTTAACCGCTCCGCCAGAAGACGACATACCAAGTTTTATCGCATTTTTTTATCTGGGTCTTGAGCATATTGTCATTGGGTTTGATCATTTACTATTTCTGGCGGGCTTGTTACTGACTTGCCGTCGGTGGAGCACTACCGCAGCGATCATCACCTCTTTTACCATAGCTCATTCAGCGACCTTAGCGATGGCGGCGCTGGGGTGGGTCACAGTGAATTCACAATGGATAGAAACCCTGATTGCGGCAAGCGTTGTGCTAGTCGGATTGGATAATCTCTGGCGGGGTGAGGCCAATCAAGAACCCAAAGGGCGCTGGATCATCACCTTTATTTTTGGACTCGTTCACGGCTTTGGTTTTGCCGGTGTGCTCAGTGAGTCAGGGTTGACATCAGGTTCGGAATTAGTGATGTCGCTGCTGGGATTTAATCTTGGGGTGGAGCTAGGACAGCTATTACTCGCCAGCGTTTTTTTAATCGCAATGTTTCAATTGTTAAAATTGAAACTATTTAGGCGGTGGGGAACAAAATTGCTTTCGCTACTCGTGATTGCAGGAGGATTATTCTGGCTAATTGAGCGAGTTTGAATGTATCGGCCATGCTGGGATGCACTAGCCTGTTCAGTTATTGTCGTTATTGTCAGTGAAAAACGGGGCGGCGTACTGCTGACGCTATAAAACAAGGCCCCATCATGATGATTCCGATCAAAAAACCCGCTGATTTTTCTATAAAAATCAGCGGGTTTAGAGAGGCGAGAGCTATTTTTAGAGCGCTTACTGAGGGTTGGCGCGTGGTTTTCTACAGTCCGGTTATTCGATTTGAACGCAATGAATGGCGTTGTCCAGTTCACCCCAGGGGCAGAAGGCCACTTGTCGGCTGTCATTAATCCGCGATTCGATTTCAATACCCGTTTCATCGTTTAAACGGCTGACGCGCATCTGTTGTGTTTGATTATTGATTTGCAGCGTGAGGCTGCCCGCAATGGGGCCGGGCAGGTTGCTGTCGCTATCGCCGCTGAAGCTGAATGGGGTGGCGGCTGCAAATACAAATTCGCGCGTCCCGAGGCTCTCATCGATCAGCGTGATTTTGGGGCTGAAGCTGTAAGTTTCGAGTGATAAATCGGTGAGTGCGCCGGCTTTTATCGTTGCATCGCCTGTGCCGCTAAAGCTCAGACGAATGCGGTTGTTAAAGGGGCGGTTGTCTGGCGTCTCGATAAAATCGGTAAAACTATTGACGCCGTTAACCTCAAACCGCTCTGCGTTGACGCTGAGGTTAAAGCGGCGCGCGTCCTGGCTTTCGAGTCCAAAGTTGATTTCAGTATTCGGAAATTTCGATGCATTCAACTCGGTTGCGGCGCGAATAAAATAATTGCTTTTAAAAATAAACTTGAGCACCCCCTGAAAGGCGGTTTGCTCGGCGTTGGGTGTTGTACTCAGCTTGAGTTGCCAGGCTCCATTGTAGGTGTTCTCCACCCGGGCTTCGGGGCTTAGGTCTGTGGGTTTTTTAACACTTTCTTGGCAGTTGTCAAAAACAAGCGATAAGGCGCTGTTTGAGACAGTCTTTTTGAAATCCTCCAGTGTGTTGGACAGGCCATCGTTTAACTTAATCGCGGTTTGGGCGCCTGCTCTGAAAGTGCCGGCCTTTGTGCAGCTGAGGGTGTCGGTTCCTATCGCTGTTCCCGACAGAGCGCTTTGCTCTGGGCTTTGGAACAGAATGCTGGTTTGTCTGCCGATGTTGTTGGTACCGTCTGCCATCAGGCGGAAATTTTCGCGAGTGTAATGACCGAGCGTCACCAGCTGCTGCAGGGCACTCGCAAAGAGGTAGTTGACGCAGGCGTGTTGGCGGTCGAGATCGCCCGTGGTGCATTCAGTCGTCAGGCTGCCGTTGTTGGCCGAGCTACTGCTGGAGGATGTCGACGTGCTGGAAGAGGTCTGCGCGATGGAGGATGCCGAGGATGCGGGTGTGCTAGACACAGCAGATGATACTGTCGCCTGGCTGGACAGAGAGCCGCCAGGCGAGTTGACACTCGGTTCATCACTGCCGCAGCCACTCAACACGAGTGCGGCAACCGGAACGGTCAGCAGCGATTGGATCAGACGGGTGAGACGGGCGCTCTGCATAACAGACTCCAGAAATCAATAAACGGATTAAGTGCCGAACGCCTTGTTCGGCTTGAGGGCGTGTCGCTACACAAAAACCCCGGCGGACTCACTATAAGCAGCACATTGATTGCCGGCAATCGCCAGCCGATGCGGTTGTGTAATTATGTGTAATAAACCGAAGGCTGTCTCATTTCGATTGTTAAGGCGTCGAGCAATGGGCGCTTACAGCCAGCGCTTGCGTTGAAACCACCAGGCTTGCAGTGCCGACACCGCTATCAGCAGGCCGACAAAAACCCAAAAGGCCTTCGCATGATTGCTGCCAGGAATGCCACCAATATTGACGCCCAATAATCCTGTCAAAAACGTCAAGGGCAAAAAAATGCTCGCCATGAGGGATAGGTGGTAGGTGCGCTGGTTCAGCTGCTCGCTCTGGATGGCCCCCAATTCATCATTTAACAGGTTGCTGCGCGCCTGAAGGCTGTCGAGGTGCTCTATCGCGCGCATCATGTGGTCGGCTTGCTCGCGCAGGTGGAGCTGGTCTTGTGACGAGATCCAAGACCAGTGCCCCTGTGCCAGGTAGGCCAACGCTTCGCGCTGGGGTGCCAGGTAACGACGTAAGCGCAGGCTGCGCAAGCGCACTTGGCGCAAGAGTGGACGCAGTTGCCGGCTGGGGTGCAGCATGAGCCGGGTTTCAATGCTGTCGCTGTGCTCATCCAGCTCCCAGAGGTAATCGGCCAGCTCGTCGTAAAGGTCTTGGCAAAAAGCCCGTAACACCTCAGCGCTTTGACTGGGGGCCTCACCGGCCAACCAGCGTTTTGCCAGCCGGTCGAAGGCTTCCAGGTGGCGGCGACTGGTGGTGATGATTTGGTCGCGGTCAAAGTAGCCGCGCATCGCCACCAGGTCATCGGGTGTCTGTCCTGGGCTGTGATTGATGGCTCTCAGTGCCAGCAGTAGGCCATCACCCACTGCCAAGGTGCGAGGCCGGGTGTCCTCACTTTGCAAGGCTTGCAGGCAGATATCGGGTAGCTGCCGGCTGCGCAAAAAATCATCTGTAGCGTCTTGGGTGTAATCCCAATGAGTCCACAAGAGGCCCTGTTCCGGGCGCCAATCGGCCACTTCAGCCCTGCTCAGGGTGCGCGTCGCCTTAGGTGTCAACAAAATGGCATAGATCAAACACATATCTGGAATGTCTCCTTAAGGCGATAAGCCCGACCAAAACGCATGAATCACCGGCTGTTGTAGACGTTTTTCCAGCACACAGAGGCCAACGATCAAGTCGTCGAGCGGCAGTGGATAATTCCACACCTGAACACGATTGCGAAGCGGGCTATTGTCGAGCACCAGTTGCGGCACCAAGCCCACTCCAAACCCTAAACTCACCATGCTGACGATGGCTTCATTGCCTGCGGCCTCCGCATACAGGCGCGGGGTCAGCCCTCTTTCCAAACAGTAGCGATCAAACCGCCGCCGGGCCGGGCCCTGTTCCGGCAGTATCAGCGGGACTGTCATCAGTTGCTGGCTGGTGTCCGGTGACGCAGGCGGCGCAGGGGCTTCCCCCAGTGGCGCAATTAAAATGAGCGGTGTGGTCGCGATCGGCTTAAAACTGAGCTGAGATGGAAAGCCAGGGTAGTGGGCCGCAATGGCAAAATCATCCAAGCCCATTCGCACCCGCTCTATGGCGGCAGCTGGGTCGCCTGTACTGACGGTAATCGCCACTTTGGGGTGCAGCTGGCGAAAGCGGGCCAGTATATCGTACAAAAAACTGTAGCTGGCCGTGACGGAGCAATAGAGACGCAGGCTACCTTCGAGCACCCCTGGAGGCTGTAAGCTCTGGCAGATGGCCTCCCATTGTGCGAGCAGCTGCCGTGCAACGGGCACTAAGCGCTCACCCGCTGGGGTTAAACGCACTTGACGCTTGTCGCGCTCCAGCAGTCGGCTGCCCAGTTGGGCCTCAAGCCTTGCGATGCTGCGGCTGAAAGCGCTGTGGCTCAAGTGGCACCTTTCGGCAGCCCGCCCGAAGTGTCGAGTGTCGATGAGGGTCAGAAAGTGCTGCAGGGCGTCGCCGTTCACAAAGGGCTCCTGTTGCGAAAATCGCAACAATCTATTGCTTATATTGCATTTTACGCCAAGCTGCTCGAAGGATACACTGCGCGCCCCGGCCCTCGCGGGCTTTTTTCTGGAGCTGAGCCATGAGCTTGAATGTGTACTACGACAACAGTTGTGATCTCTCAATTATTCGCGGCAAAAAAGTCGCCATCATCGGTTATGGTTCGCAAGGCCATGCCCATGCCTGCAACCTGAAAGATTCAGGCGTTGATGTCACAGTCGGCCTGCGCGCAGGTTCCGCCACCGTGGCCAAGGCGCAAGCACACGGCTTGAAAGTGGCTTCAGTACAAGAAGCCGTAACCTCAGCGGATGTGGTCATGATCCTGACCCCAGACGAATTCCAACGTCAGCTCTACACTACCGAAATCGAGCCCTACATTAAAAAAGGCGCCACACTTGCCTTTGCCCACGGCTTTGCCATTCACTACAACCAAGTGGTTCCGCGTAAAGATTTGGACGTGATCATGGTGGCACCTAAGGCGCCAGGCCATACCGTGCGCTCTGAGTTTGTTAAAGGTGGCGGCATTCCGGATTTGATCGCAATCTTCCAAAACGCCAGTGGCAAAGCCAAAGAGGTGGCGCTGTCCTATGCCTCTGCTATTGGTGGTGGCCGCACAGGCATTATCGAAACCACTTTTAAAGACGAGACAGAAACCGATTTATTCGGTGAGCAGGCCGTGCTCTGTGGTGGCGCGGTAGAACTCGTTAAAATGGGTTTTGAGACGCTGGTTGAAGCCGGTTACGCTCCGGAAATGGCCTATTTCGAATGTTTGCACGAATTAAAATTAATCGTCGATTTAATGTACGAAGGCGGCATTGCCAACATGAATTACTCCATCTCCAATAATGCCGAGTATGGTGAGTATGTGACAGGTCCCAAAGTCATTAACGACGAATCGCGCAAAGCCATGCGCCAAGCGTTAAAAGATATTCAAAATGGCGAATACGCCAAACAGTTTATTCTCGAAGGGCAATCAAACTATCCCAGCATGACGGCTTGGCGTCGCAACAATGCCGCTCACCCGATTGAGGTGGTGGGCGAAAAGTTGCGTGAAATGATGCCCTGGATCAAGGCAAATAAAATTGTGGACAAA
>JACCDR010737325.1_pt1 | contig 99229 bp, 137 predicted proteins | sample 7446431 | NCBI WGS metagenome assembly JACCDR01 (sample SAMN15323443, study PRJNA562643) | freshwater metagenome | isolation source: river surface water | place: USA:Blue River Watershed | collected 2017-08-17
ATGAAACTCGCTGCAGCTGCCGAAGCAAGCACTAAGTATCTGCCTATTTCTGTACTTATCAAAGATTGAAACGCATCTACTACGAAGTTCACGCCTTGGACAATCTTTGTAAGATACGGCAAAAACATCTTGCCTATTTGTATGAGTATGGTGTCAATGCTACCCATGAGCATCTCTACTGAACCATTGAAGTTGTTGAGGCGTTCTTTGGCTACGCTCGCGGCAGTAAACTTCGTCATCTCTTTTGCCATGTCATTGATGCCCTGCGCCCCCTCTTTATATAGAATGTTACCCGCACGAACCGCATCACTGCCAAACATAGTTTCAAGGGCAAAGGCTCGCTGTTGTGGGTTCAAGTGCTTGAGTTTGGTATTCAAAATACCTGCTATGTCAGCCATTGATTTGATGTTACCAGCAGCATCAAAGAAAGCGTTTGCACCATTGGCAGTTATCAAACCAAGTTGTTGGAAAGTTTCCATTTGCGCATTACTTCTTGGCTGTAAGTTCATAAGCATTGCCTTCAAACTCGTACCAGCATCACTGCCTTTCAAACCGTTATTGGCAAAGACAGCTAAGGCTTTGGAAGTATCCATGAAAGATAAGCCTACGCCCGAAGCGACAGCAGAAACGGCAGAAAGCGAAAACTTGAGCGTCATCACATCAGTCGCAGAGGCATTGGCAGCACCCGCTAAGATGTTGCCAGCATCTCGTATGGTCATGCCGTCCTTATTAAATGCGTTCAAGGCAGTAGAAGCAATCTCCGCAGCATCAGCCAACTTCAAGTTGCCAGCCACCGCCAAGTCAAGTGCGCCTGAAAGCCCGTTTTTATTCATTATAGCCTCAAGTTTTACACCCGCTTTGAGGAGTTCTTCAATGCCTTGCGCAGATTCAAGGGCTGAGAACTTCGTCTTTGCCCCCATTTCCATAGCAAGACCCTCCACTTTTGCCATGTCTTGTTGTAAAACGCCCAATGACTTGATGTTAGAGAGTTGTGCTTCAAACTCCCTCGCTTTGTTGATAGCTAATGCGAAAGGCGATAACATAGCAACGCCCGCAAATAAGCCCATAGTGGCGTTCTGCATTTTGCTCATAGAGTCGCTAAGTGCTTTCTCCATGTCTATCATACCACTTTTTATGGCATCTGTATAGCCCTTGCTACCCATTGATAGGAAACGCCCGTTTGCATCTCTTAGCCTGCCTTGAGCATCTCTAATATGTTTTTCAGTGGTATCCACCGTTGAACGCATACTACTATTTACAGCAGTAGCCATTTGCTGCGCTTGTGATTGAAGTCCATTTAGACTTCTACCTATCTGATTTGCTTGGCGGGAGAAAGCATCGCGTATTTCAAACACTACGCCCATACCAAGAACGCCTGTACCTTCCATAGAAATTACAAGCCCCTTGTTTCTAATGCAAATATAGTGTTTTATTTGTGAAAATAATAGGGGAAGGCTATGTCTTTTTTGAAGGTGTGTAGAAAAAAAACGGCACAGAGCTTGCTCTGTGCCGTTTTTTTCTTAACTTGATGGGTTTAAACCCGTGTTACCAGCAGCTTTTCTATTTGGTAGATAGAAAGAACAAATTTTGAACCTCAAAGAAATTTAATAAGACATTGTTATCAGCCCTGTTATTATCAACTAAATCATCTGTACCTTTTCCTCCTCCAAACCAAACATAATCTGGATACTCCAGAAAAATATTTGTGGGCTGCAAGTCGAATTTTTCCCATTTCCCATCAATTATTTCATTGTTTTCATTTACAAAAAGACGGTAGTTTGTTGTCCAAGTATTTACAAGTTGTCTATTTTCAATTAAGGGAGTGGTTTGTGAGTTTGCCTCACTAAACCCAATTTCACCAAGTAAATAAAGCGTTGTTCTTATGTCAACAATTGTCCTTACACCTTGCGATGAAAGCTCTTGCGAAACGCTATTATTTGTCTTTACAATTTCTCTTTTGTATCCAACGATTGTTTCATTCCACTTTTGACTACCTTGTTTAATATCAAGGAAAAAATTTCTATGTTGATTTCCTAAAACAAATCTTAGCAAAATATCGAAATAAGCTGCATTAGGCTTTCTTTTATTATTTTCTCCTAAAGAGGCGTACCATTCATTATAGTAATAAGCAGCACCACCCAATGCCTTAAGGTCAGCTGGAAGAAATTTGATAAAAATTTCTTCTCCAGATTTTGACTTCACCAAAATTTCTTTTGTTGGCTCAGGTAAGGAAACTCCAGCAAGTCTGATGCCATTACAAAAGCCTTCCCAACCTTGTACATTAGTTCTTTCAGGTCCTCTTCTGGTCAACTCATTTTTTGTTATGCTAAAGTCCTTATTTCCCATATATATGTCCATTTTTTCTGATGGAGAAAGTTTAGCTATTTCATCTATCGTCATTTTTTGAACTTTATCCCAAGTTAATAACGTGCTTGTCGTTGGATGTGAGCTTTCTGAAATCTGCCATCTAGTTGCAATTCCTCCATTTATAAGAGGCATATAATAACCTCCCCAAGGTACATTATTTCCCTTGGGGTAGTACTCGTTAATTCCGATATTATACTTTAAATACGAATTGTCTAAATTGTCGTGCAATGGTGAGTTGCTTAAAAATTTCTTCACCCAGCAAAAATCTGATTTATCTGGAGGCAAAGAATTACAGTCTTGAGCAAATAGTTTCAGACTAATAAATGTCATAAAGACAAAAGGCAAAGTTGTTTTTATCATATCATTTTATTTTCAAAAGATTGCGTTTCAAAATTGCTGGTAACGTTTTATCGCTTTGCGAAGGCGTGATTTTCAACACTATACTTCATTAGATGCACAAAGCCTGAATTTAGCACTTCACTTTCATAGAAGCACGAAAACAGCCGCTTTTGCAAAACGGCTGTTAGGCACAGTAATTCTTACTTATTCTTGGGTAATTTCAACGTCTTCAATTATTAGTTCTTCCTGAATAATTGGTTGTTGTATTTCTGTGTTGTCTTCGACTATAATGAACTTAGTCAAAGTGTCAAGCAATCCGTATGGTGGATTTGTCGATTCGTTGAAAGAAAAGTCTTTCGCAGTGTTGTTTAGGTTCAAATAGTAAGGATTAGAACCTGTTTCAAAATATTTGTTGTCCGCTACCATAGTGCAAATTTATGATTATTTTTTAATTCTCGTGTCTCCAACCTTCAAAAGTTCTATTATCTTGAATAGCAACTTGTCCTGTTGGTAGTTGGTGCTTTGCCAATGTGCCTTCGCTGATAAAAACGTCTGTTCCACCGTCAACACTCTCAATCAATGCTCTTCTCATTGAATATTGGCAAGGTGATTTGGTTGCCAACAATACATTTGGGTTAAAAGGGCTTCTTAATTCCAATTCATTTTCAATATCTTGGTATATTGCTTTAATAACCGAATATAATTCTTCATTTGGTTTTTCAACGTTTAATCCTAATTCTTCTTTCGCTTCTTTTCTGTAAATAGTATAGTCGTGACTACCTGATTCAGAACATAGGAAACTGATAACTTTTGGAATATTCTCAGGTTCAATTTTATGGTATTTCAACATTTTCTCTGCAAGCATTTTTATTTGTGCTTTTGACTTGTAAACATTCCCAAGAGAAAGAGGGTGAATATGGTCGGTTAGTTTTAAATAAATGTCTTTTAATTCTGTTTCACTATTAACACCAAAGTCGTCCTTTGCCATATCTAAATATCCATTTACGTGTTCTACGCTAACAGGAACTCTAATGTTTTGTCCATTAAGGTTTACTTGTGGGTTCATAAGTCCATTAGTGCTTGGGTCAATTGGTCCTAATGTCCCTTGTTTAGTCATCACAATTCTGTCGGTGCCCAAACTTATTAATGTCGCTGTGCTTTGACACCTAAATGGAATAATTACTTCAAAGTCTTTGCAGAAACTTCTTATCAAGTTTACTAAACTCCAACCTGCTAATGTACTGCCACCGTTTGAATAAATGAACAATGTAATTTTATCAACATCTCCAATTGTGTCCAAATGATTAGCGAAAGGGGCAAGAATGTCCGCACCAATATTTGTTTCTGCATTTTGTCTGTCGCTTGTAATGTAAACTAGAAGTTTTGATTTTCTAAGTTCTTCTAGTTTTTTGTAATTGTCGAGTCTTTCGTTTCTCATATTGTTGTCGTTTTTATTATTGTGCCTAACGTTTGGCGGCTTGGCGATGTGGCGGATTTTTAGCACAAAAGTTCAATAGAATTCCTAATGTTGAACCTTGCACAAACTTTTCATAAAAGCACTTCAGCCGCCACATCGCCAAGCCGATGTTAGCGGTAGTTATTTTATGACTTGCTTTCAATAAAACTAATCCAAGTTTCTGGGTTATACTTTTTTGAAGTTGCGTCAATTGCTTTTTCTCCATATATTTTATCCACTGTGCTAACTCCTGTTCCAATTAAAAAACCTAAATAGGGATTACTTGTAATCACAGTGCCCAAAATTGATGAGACTACTGACACGCTTCCAAATCTCAACCAATCTGTCCAGTTATTTTTAGAAGGTAAATTTCTAATTTCTCTAGCATAGGCATCCCTTATGTCAATGTCGGTTTGGTCTAAAGTTCTTATCCAAATGCGAAAGTCATCAGCTTCACTAGAAGTTATTAAGTCTAAAAACAATTTATTAGGTGTCTTGCTAGTAATTAATAATTCTGCAATTGAAGGTATGTTCTGATATTTATGGAGTGTGTCTACAATCGATTTTTCTGGGTCGATTACTGTAATATTAAGTTCCTTTTGTTTAAAAAATGCTGCTTTATTACAAATATCTAGATAGCGATGAAATTCCCAGTCATAATTTATTCCAGTAATACCACTGTGCCATAATTCTCTTATTCTTGATATACCCTCCTCAAAACCAATTTGAGTATCCATTGAAATATTTGCATCTTTTAAAAGTTCATTATTATAGAACAAATCATACATTAGTTCTCCAAAATCTTCAAAGGTTTCCTTAGTTTTTGGTGGTATTAGATTGTCAAAAACAAGTTTTTGGGCATTTGAAACTGAGAATGTTTCATCATAAAAAAAGTCTTTAAGACTTATCAATGACTGCTCAATTTCAGTTTCATAATCTGAGTAGGAGTTTTGTCTGTACGAAAAGTATGGCTTGTAAAAACCAATCTTATCATTCTCAATTAAAACATTCAATTCGTCAACTTTAATTGCCATAAACAACTCTCTCAAAGTTGTAATATCAGCTCTCAGATATACTTTGTCGTGTAGAATGAATAAGTCTGATAAAGTAATCAATACTTTAATTGACATAGCAGAAACGCCTCCTGTCAGCCTGATATGTTTATGTGACGGTTGAAAGAGGTCGCCAGCAAATCCAATTTCTTGATGTATCATAGTACTTATATAATTACCGCTAACGACCGCGTGCTTGGCGCAGTCGCCTCCTGCTTGTGAGCGAAGCGAACAAAGGCGGGAGTTTCTACAATTTATCCAAAGGGCTTTGGACATTTTTGATACTTTTTTCGCCAGATATTTTTTCTTGCAGTCTGATGACCTTTTAATCTGCCAAGTCATTGCCCTACTTCTTTTCAAATGCTGAAGCAAAGGTAACAATAAAATTTAAACAACCAAAAAAAGTATATTTTTTTTTGTACTTTTCTACAAACTATACGGCTACCGTACTATATAGGTTCAGCCTTTGTCAAATTTGGCGAAAGCTAACTATAGGCTATCTTTCAAGTTCTCTATCACATCTTGCACTTCCTGCGGGACTTGGCTCAAAAAATTATAGCATGTCTTTGCCTCGATCGTGCGTGTAGTAGTTCTGTATTGCCTCCAATCGTTATTTACACTTTGGTCATTAGGCATATCTACTGCTATGACGCGTGTGCTTGAGTTTACGCGCTTGAGGTCATCATTGCCTTGTGTGAGTACCACGACTACTTTCCAAGTGCGAGCTGGTACATTTATCTTACCTGCCGTTATGGTATTTGCGCTACCATTTGAGCCTGTTCCGCCTTGCCCATACGTGCCTGCATAGATGTAACATTCATTGCCTTGTGTTACGAGTGTGCGGCAGTAGGTTTCTAATTCAGCCCACGCGTTACGGTTGTTATTTGGACTTTGTGGAATGATATTGGTCATCAAGAAAGTGCTGGAATTGGTAGGAATATCAATGTCCCTATCTGCCGAAGGGCAAAGATGCCCTCTGTCAAAGCCTGAATTTGTATAATCTGAAGTCTTGACCTGATACCAACCCGCAGGCAAGGTGTCATCAGGACGAAAATCATCTTGGCGTGGTGTGTCGCCTATCCACGAGGGTGTAAGATTCCACGCCACCCAATTTGCATGAGCCTTTTCGCGGTTGTAGGAAACTACGTATTCGCGCTTGAGCATGAGGTAGTTGTTCGGATTACCTGCGTCTTGGGTAGCATTAGAAGGATTGCCCAAAGCGATATGTTCCGAAAGAGGCTTTTCGAATGGGGTGATATTGGGTTGTTTCTTGCAACTCGCTAAGATTAGAAGCACAAGGGCAAGGTGTAGGTGTTTTTTGAGGGGCATATTTTTTATCGCTGTTGTGATTTTTTGTAGGCTAAAACTGATTCATTTACTGAGAAATACATTTGTTTTTCCCGTCCTGTTCTGATTTTGTTATAAATATCATCTGGGACTAATGCGCCTTCTTTTCTATGCAAGTGTATTCTGTCTTGTACTTGGCGAATGATAGTGTCATTTGGTTCTTCGCCTTTCTCAAGTACATTTTCCCAAATGCCGTCTGTTACTGACTTTATTTCTTTTAGTGTCTTGATTGAGTTTTGTTGTTCAAAATACCATTTGATGGCTAAGCCAAAAACTGGTAGGAAAGGTGTCATTACATTTGTAATGAAGGACCTAAAACTTGTGTCAGAAATAGAAGATAGAATGCATAGTACAACTAATACAGAAACGGCAATCCCTGCTACCCAATTCATCAGGCTTCTCCTTACTTCCATGTCATAATTTATATTTTCTCTTTGGCATATCAATTTGGCTGTATTGGTTGGTACTTCTTTGATAGTTTCAGCATACCAATTTTCAAACTTATCATCTATATTTCTGGCTTTCCTTAGCTCATGATATTTTAAGATGTCTGAGTTGTTGGGTTTTTCTGTAAAAAGCATCTTGTTCCACTCTATGCTCAAAACTTCACAATCGAATAATTCTTGTATTCCTGCTGCTTTTTCTTTCATTTCCTTTACCAGATTATTTAGTATTAAGGCATCAATAAAGAATAAAATCAAGCCATACGTTGATACAAGCCACTCGATGCTTATTTTGGGGTTGTTGAAATACCAATCAATGAATATTTTGAGTATGGCAAGAAAGAGGGTAATAGGCACAGTTAATATAACCTGCCACAACAAAATCTCTTTTGCACGGGTATAAATTTCCCGCTGTGCGGAAAGTTTTTCGATATTTCGTGGTAAGTTCTCTGCTTCCACAATGTTGGCACCTATGTTCATGTATTTATCTTTTGGGAAATTTGTTGTTGAAAAGTTTGTTCCACCAATAAAAAGCTTTATCTATATTGCCTTTAACTTCTGCTTCTTGGGCTTTTTCTGCTCTACTAATGGCTCTATTCAATTTTGATAATGCAATTTCTTTTTTTATATCTGTTTTTGAGGCATTTATGTATTCCGAAATACCCGTTGGACTCTTGATTTTTGCAAGTTCTTTGTCTTGTAGGTGTTTTAAAAAGGTGTACAAATCAATTTCATACTCGATTGTGCTTTCATTTTCTGCCCACTTGGTACATCTAAGTTCTAAGTAGAAAGATTTTATAGGCACGTCATTATAGTATTTCCAAGCCTTTACAAGACGAATGAGATTTTTTAGTTTATAGTTTAGTCTTTTGTCTTGTTGTGTAACATATTCATTATGAGCGCGTGGACTTGCTAACATCCATCCGCCATCACCATCAGGTATTTCGTATTGTCTAAAATTTCCTAATGACGTTTTGATGTATCCTCTATCACAACAAGGGGTTATTTCCATGTCTTCTGATTTATATTTTCCAAATGGGATTTTTACTGATGGACAATCTACTTTGATGCCTATAGTATTTGGAAACGTTCTCTTTAGGCCTTCTTTCAATTTTTTTAGTGTGAAGGAAGAATCATTCCAAAGAATGTCTTTAGGCATAACAGCAAAGAAGTCACTATCGCTAAAATGCCTAACTCCTGTACCACTTCCAAAAGAGCCTGTTTCAAAGAAACGATAACAATCAAATCTACTTTCTAAGCACTTACTGACAGAGTTTTTATGTGAATTGGCTTTATCATACTCTGATGATAAGGGCACAAGAGAGTCCAAAAATGTGTCAAAACCTTCTTTTATTGTTTTTTTAGCCATATTATTTTTTATTTACGATTTTCTTTTTTGTTATAGATATTATATCGTCAATTATATTCTTTATATGATCTTTATTCGATTTATAAAGCCGATCTGGTATCTGTACATGATTGAGTCTCTGTAGAAAAAACAAATCTTGTATTTGCCTGATAGTAGTTTCACTAATATCATTTGCGTGTTTTTCAATATAAAAATCAACACTCTTATCTATTTCCTGATACTTATTTTTAGTCTCGATTAAGTTCTTAAGTAAATTTGATACAAACACTAGAAAAGGTGCAGAAGGAGCTACATTGTAAATTATATCATCAATTTTGTTTGAATACAAAATGATAACTGTAAGAAGTATAGCAAAATAGGTAACAGTTGAAGTAATGATGAGGTTAATAAAGTACTTTCTCAAAATAATTCCCCAATTACAATTCTCTTTATAGGTTAGGAGAATGCCCTGTTCACGTGACAGGCTACTATCGTTTTCTTTGGAAAACCAATTATTTAGATCTTTTTTCTTATACTTATTGCTTAATTCAACTATTCGACGAGTCTCAATGAATTTAGGCACAAGAACTAGGTTTTGTGGTATTCTAAATAGTTCAATATCAAATTCTTCTTGTATTATCGCTCCTTCTTTCATTTGTTTCAGTCTAAGCAATTCTGAAAAAATAACTACAAAAACCCACAAAGCAGAAAATATAGTCAAGTACCTCAACATAGGTTGATTATTTATTACCGTGAATATTGTTTGCAAAAGAGCAATAAATATTGTTACCAAATCTATCCAAAGATAGTATTTAGCAGTACTATACGCAATCCTTTGAGCTTTGAGGAGTCGTATAAAATCTTCTTGATTTTGTTTTAAGGCTACATCATTCATAGATAATTACTGATGATTAAAAATGTATAAATTATTCATACTTGGGAAAATCGCTGCCGAATATCTCAGTCCATTTTTTGATTGACTTTTCGTGTCCGCCTGCATTTTCTAATGCGTTTGCATCAGTTGCTTTTTGATGGTCTGTTTTAGCTCTATCAGAAATTTTAACTTTCTGGTCATGTGTGAGGGTGTTGATGTTGCCTTGTATATTTTTAGGGTCGCTCACATCATAGTGAATATTGGTTGATATGTAATTCAGGACTTTGGGAATTTCAATAGCCACATAACTATTGGCGCAATATATTTGGCTATCGTAATAATCAAGCAACATATTTTCTAAAAGATAGGAAGGCATATCGGGCATAGTTGGTCGTTTATTCCAATATTTCATAATTCTTATGACGTTCAAGACGTACCCGTTATGGTTTTGATTTGTAGTCTGTGTTCTGCTCCTATCTATTCTTGGGTCTGTTTTTTTCCAATTACCACTCCCATCAGGGATTAAATAATAATCCCTGTTATCCGAGTATATATTCGTCATGAAGCAAGGAACTATATCAAAAGTCCAAGGATAAGACTTCAAATTTAATGTTGCGGCTTCTTGATTGCGCTTTATTTCGGCATTTTTGTACTGTGGAATGCTGGCTAACTTGCTGACAAATTTATTGATGATTTTGATTGAACTCAAAATATCTGTACCCTCTCTGCAGAACTCTTTTAGATTTGTGTAAGGATTTGCTGTAAGTTCTATCCTATCTAAATACTCGGTATAATACGCTCCTTGAGCGTGCAAACCAATCATTATGTCTATATCGTCGAGGGGTCTTTTTTTTGTTTTTCTTGCAAAAGAACCAAAATGGATATTGTAGGGTTGCCATAATTTGGGAAATGTGTCATCATCTCCAAAAGAGGCTATTTGCCCTAATAGCCAATCTCTGCTACTGCGTGCAGTAGCAGTTTCGCCTTTGTCTAAATTTATGGTTTCGCTTAGAAATTCGTCAAATGCTAATTTTACTGTTGTAGGCATATTTTTAATGATAAAGTGGGAATTATTTTTCTGTTTCTTGGATTAACCATGCATCAAACTCAAAAGCATTGAAAAGGGTGGTGTATAGGTAGATGACACGCTTTTCGACTGCTTCTTGCCAACTCTTTCTTCTTTTCGCGCTCCATTGTTTGGGCGTACCTTCTGCCTCTAGCCATAGATTGAAGTCGTTTGTATCAATCATAGAGGCTTTGAGAAAATCTATGTTGGTATTTAAGCCTAATTCTTGGGCAGTTTTATCGATGATAGGGTTATTGTTGTTATTTAACTTTAATTTGATGGTGTGGCATTTGTCTTGGTCTGAGCGGTTTGCCCAATATGCCCAAGTGCGAAGGTTGCCTATTGAGTTTATGTAGTGGTTACGGCAGGCTCTGAAACGGTTTTTACTTTCATCACTTAGCCTGCTGTCATGCATATTGTTGGCACTTCCCTGCCCTGAGATATGAGAAGCTGGTAATATGTGGTCGTAGTCGTAGGGTGTATCAAAGGCATCATCTGACATGGGGTTGTAGCCTTTGAACCATTTGGCATGGTACTCACGTTGAAACCAAAGTAGCAATTCTCTTTTGCGCCAAAATTCACTTCTGAAGTTTCTATATTTATCGCTCTCGTCCCCCACTATTTCGTGCCAATAGCGTAATAATCCTGTAATGGGTGTATTTAAGGTTAGACTAAAATTTTGAACGTCAGGTATTTGATAGGCTAAAACTGTTTCGTTGGTATTCTCTTTTGGCAGGCAAGTTTGGTATATTTGTAGGTCGGGAAAGTTTTGAGTTTGATTCTCTTTGACTACTTCTAATGCTTTTTTTGAGGTTTTGTTGGCATCTGTGAAGCCTATAAAGGTGAACATGAGGTAGCGAAGAATGGGTAGGCGGTTGGCTTCTATTTTTTCGTTGTCATGGATATTCAAGTATATCCAAGTAATGACGGGTTGGTAGTATTTTTTGTCAATGGACAGCAAGAATTTTTTAGGAAAACCTGCATCTGTGGAGTCATTCTCTCGATAGAGAACTATGTTACAAAATTTCTCTAATACTGTGTGGAATAGGGCTTTTTGACTTTCTTTTTTGTCTAAAAGGTTTTTCATTTCAGATAGAAATTCGGTTTTCCCTATCCATTTGCGAAAAGCGTTTACGTTTGGGGCAGGTACGTCCGTTTCTTTTTGATTGAAGCGTGCAAGTCTTGTAGCTGCCATCACCAAATTTGTGGAGCTGTATAAATAGCCAATGCTTGTATCATTGATAATTTCAGACACTAATTGATATGCATCATCCCATACTGCTTTGAGTATAGAATATTGCATTTCCTCGCCTGCTAATACTGTACCGCCTGAATTGACTCTGCGGAAAAGGACTTCTATTTCTTCTTGTTGTCTGTTATTTTCATCTTGTATTTCGTCATCTTCTTGTGTTGCATCTAATTCGCCATGGTGTTTTAAGAGGGCTACACTGCGTAGCATTTCGTTGTTTTCCGACTTATCCAAGATGCGCTGTAGGGCTTTTAGGATTTGTGAGAAATGAGCGGGTTCGGGTACAGTTTGTTGTACATTTCCTATTTTGTCTTCTCTGAAATATTCGGGTATAAGGGGTGTTATTTCACTCCAATCAGGTTGGTGGAATATGCCTGTAAGTCCTCCGCAAAGTTCTACTAATTTGGCAAAGGGTATAGGCAAATTCGCCTCTATGGGGAAAGATTCTTGAATGCTTGTTTCGTAGTCATAGCGTTTTGTAGCATTGTCTATGTATTCTCTTGCGTCTGCTTTTTGCTTTTCAGAAAGTTTTTCATTGGGGTCATTTTTTTTCATTCCCCAAGGTTGGTGGCTTGTGGTAAGTCGGAAAAGGAAACGTCTGTCGTTTTGGTCTGCGTTTCCGAAGGTAAGTTGTGGGGCAAGGTCTATCCACAAGCGGGCTGTATCGGTGTCTTGGAAGCCTAATAAAATGCTACGCGTGCGTTGCTGTCCATCAAGCAGGAAAAAGCCATCTTCTTGCGAAATGGTTTGGGTTTTGTTGGTAAGAGTTCGGGCTTTTTGCCCTTGCCTTCTTTCTGAAAGTAGAAAACTCCCTATAGGGAAACCTCTCAACAAAGTGTCCCAAAGTCTTTCGATTTGGCTTAATTTCCAAACTGCATTGCGTTGTATGGGCGGGATTTGTATGAGGTCGTGGTCAGGGTTGGTTTCCTCAAGAAAAAGAGAAATATATTCCAGAAGCGGGAGGCTGGCAATATCGGTGTTTTGGAAAAGTGTTTTCATGTTAGTTTTTAAATGATTTTTTGTTGGTTAATGGTGACGGGTTCGGATTGCCACCAATCGGTGTTTCTGGAGGTTACTACACGGTAGTCGATGCCAATGGCTTTGAAGAAGCGTTTGGCGCAGTTGATTTTGTGCTTTTCGGATTTGAAGCGTAATTTGGTTAGGTCTATTGTGCCTTTTGTTTCTCGGACAAGTTCAAGAATGGGCTTGCCCGTTTCTTCGTTTTGGCGTAAGATGCCCCAGTCAGGGTTGTAGTTTTTGATGACTTTGGGTAGGTAGATTTTGAATTTTGGGGGGAACTTGAAGTATATCAAGACTTTTTCGTTGTCTTTGAGGCGGTTTTCTACAAATGCCCTTTCTTCGTCTGAGTCTATTTGAATTTTGTTGTAAAGGGCATTTGCGCCTCCTTCTATGAGTTCTTGCTGTACTTTTTCTTCTGTTTCGGGGAAAAGTGTGGCTAATTTTTTGGTAAGCTCGGTGGGTGAGAGCGTGTTTTGTATGTTAAAATTGATGTTTTTGGCTATGTGGTTTGCAAGAATTTCCTCTATTTCGGCTATGAACCTTTCGGCAAAGGCTTCAGGGTTTTGGATAAATTCGAGTTGTTTATCAGGGAAAATGCCTTGATATATTTCATTGATACTTTTGCGGGTAAGTCCTGTGGCTTGGGCGGCGCGGTCAATGAGGTTGAAAATCTCGTAATTCATATCGTACACTGGGGTTTGATATGATTCGGAAATGGTTACTATGTGAAAGTCCTCTTCGTAGGGATATTCTTCGGTGGCGCGTTTGGTATCAGCAAAAATAACTTCGTCTTCATACGCACCTGATAAAGTAGTGCTCACTGACGCTACTTTGAGCGCGTCAAATATATCCGTATTGGTATTTTTATTGAGTTTTAAGAAATAGTCTTTGAGTGCTTTGGCGATATTATCGCTTCCTGCTTGGACAAAGTAAGGTTCGGAAAATTTTATATTTTTTCCGTTGTTGTACACTATGCTTATGCTCGCCTTTAGCATAGCACTGCTTTGAGTGGTGTTGATGAGGGATTGGTCGGATTCGTTGATGGCAATGCGTACTCGGCAGAAGTTGTAGCCTCCTTTTTGGGTTTGAATTTGGGGTTTGGGAAAGGGTAGTACATTGAGCCTCTCTATACACTCTGTTACGATTTTTTCTGTGTCTATTTTGATTTGGTAGTGTACGTCTTGAGAAAGTTTGAGCCAAAACTGCTGGAATAGTGCATTTTCGAGGTGTTGTTTGCGAAGTTGTACGCCTTTGTCTTTGGCATTGGTAGGTTTTTTGGGTAGAGGTGCACCTTTGCCCAAATCTTCCCTATATTCTTCTTGGAGTCCTTTTACAAATTTTGCATAGTTTTCGTTGGCTATTACGGTTAGGATATTTACTTCGGAGTCTTGGCTTCTGTTTCCATCTTGGCTTACAGGCAAGCGCAAACCGCGTCCTATTTCTTGGCGTTTTTTGGTTTCGGAGTGGGTTTGGTTCAGGGTACAGATTTGGAAAACATTGGGGTTGTCCCAGCCTTCCTTGAGTGCAGAGTGGGCAAAGATGAAGGCTACAGGTTTGCCACCTTTTTCGGTAGGAAAGGTAATGAGTTCGCGCTTTTTGCGCATGATGAGTTTGTATTGTTCTTTTTCTACTTCGTTACGTTTTTTAGCGTCTTTTATATCGTCCATGTCGTTTATAAAAATTTCTTCGTCCTTGCCTGTATTTTTGTTTTTTTGGCGATAAGAGGCAAAATATGAGCCTTGCACTTCTTGGGCAGTGAAGGCTTTGAAGTAGGGGGAGCTTTGGGCAAGGGCTGTATATTCTTCTTCGAAAATTTTTTTGATATTAACGGTTTGGTTCTCGCCTCCCCTGTAGTTATCTACTTTATCAATAAAGAAAAGAGAAAGGACTTTGATACCTAAATGCTTGACGGTTTCTTGTCTTTTGAAATGTTCTATGATGGTTTCGCGTATTTGTATGCGGAAAATGGCGGGACGTGCTTTGGCATCTGTTTGTAGGGTGGCTATTTCGCCATTTTCAAAATAGACGTGTTCTTCTCCGAGGGTGTTGTCGATGTGTTGGACTTTGTAGCCTTCCCAAGCGGTGTTGTTGGTAAGTTTAGCCAGCTCACTTCCTTGTTTTATGGTAAGGCGTTGGGTGTTGGCGGGTTGAAAGATGGTAGCTTCTATTTCTGCGCTTGGGTTCTCGCCTAATGTAACTTTCAATAGTTTGATTTGTTTATCTTCTTGTTTGGTGTGGCTTATACCGCATACGCTTACACGCTTTACAAGCCCCAGTAAAGAGGCATCTACGGGTGTGAGGCGGTAGAGCATGTTGTATTTTTGGTCTTGGCGGTGGGTGGCAGAGTAACGCAAAGAAAATAAGGGTTGCAAGAGGCGTATGGCTTCGCGGGAGGTTTGGGCATTGTCGATACTTTGGGGTTCATCTAAGATGATGATGGGCTTGGTGGCTTGTATATATTGGTAGGGAAGCCAGTCGCCTTGTAGTTTTTCGCTTTCTTTGTAGATTTTGTTTGTCTTTTTGTTGAATGAATGAATGGTCATGAGCAGTACCTCGCCTGTGGTGGCGGTGGCGAAGCTCGCCAAGTCTTGTATATTATCGCTCTCAAACTCGCGGAGGGTAAAGGGTATATTGTCATAGAGTTTGCGCAATTCAAGCGATAGGTCTTTCCAAGCCTGTACTACGCCTTCATAGATGGGGCGACTTGGTACGATAAGCACAAACTTTAGGAAGCCGTAGCGGTGGCATAGCTCTATCATGGTGCGCAGGTAAGCATAGGTTTTGCCTGTGCCTGTTTCCATCTCGATGCTAAATGGGTAGTGTTGCCAACTTTTAGGGGTTTGCTTCTTACTCTTTTCTTTGTCTTCGAGGCTCATCTGTGCGCCGTTATCTTCTTTCAAATCTTCTATTTGTAAGCCATTTCTGCGCTGTATATCTTCTACCACATAGTCAAAAAAGAGGGGACTTTTGATTTGTTTGGCGTGTGGGTTTTCTATCACTTCGGCATTGAGCGCGAGGGACTTTTGGGTATATTTGGGCAGGTTGGAGAAAAGCTCTACTACTGCTTTGATGGCATCTATTTGGTGGGGTTGGTTATGGTCGAATGAGAAACGCATGGAAAAAATATGAATGATTGGGTAAATGAAAGGGCATGGCATACGCCCTCTCTAATTGTTAATTTAAAAAGAAGTGCTTATTGTATCCTTCGTTAAGAACGGATATTTCAAAAAAGTTTTGACCTTGAAATATAAAAACATCAATGAGCGAATTATGAAGATTCATTGCTTCTGTATTTGTTTCGCAAGTAATTGTATAGTACCCAATAGTAATTTCCTTTTCAAATACCCATATACTTGGTATATTAGATATTAGGATAGAACAGACTCCCGATACAATATAATGCCCCTCTGACGTTTTCTTTTTTTCTATAATTTTTAATACTTTCATAAGTGAAGTTATATGGTTTCGATGTGGGCGCGGTCTGCGAAGGTTATCTTGAGTTCGTCCTTGCCTGCGAAGGCTTCATCGCGGGCAATGAATTTGTATGCGTCTCTTGCCTTGCCTGCCCTGTGGAGTAGGATTTGTTCGCAAGTCTTTTCGGTGATTTGGCTATCCAAACATATAAGCAAACCCGCCTCTTTTTCGGAGTCGTAAATTTCCCATACTTCGTTTTCGGTAAACTCGCCTACGCGCTGGGCAGGCAAGTGCAGGGGGAAGCCTTTGAGCAAACGCAATTCGTTGATGACGTTCTCTACTTTCCATTCAGGCGCAAGACTCGACTCGGCTCGCTGTGCGAAAAGGTCGCGCACTGGCTTGAGTTCATTCTGTGGGGGAATCCACTCTGCAAGGCTCGAGGCACTAAGGGAGAAGGTAAGGAAGCCTGTTTCGTATCCTTTTTCGGCTTTGAGCTTATCGCACACCTTCTGCAGGCGAGTCTGCGTAATATCGAAAATGGTACGGTAGCCCGCTTTGTATGCCTCCGACTTTTCATCAAGGGCTTCAGGCATCTGGATAGAGATGCTACGCTTATTGCCTCCGTCTTCTGCGTTTAACTCCATCACGGCATGGGCAGTTGTGCCACTACCTGCGAAGAAGTCGAGAATGAGGTCGTTAGGCTCTACACAAAAATTTACGATATGTTTCAGCAAACTTACAGGCTTTGGAAAATCAAAAAGTCTTGCACCAAATAAGTTCTCTATCTCTGAGGAAGCCTCTTCATTTGTCCCTACACGTGAATTTTCTTTGTTTATAACTGGACTGACGTATTTATCTTTTATTAGATTTGTGGGGGCTTTGTACCCTTCCTCATCTTCGTTTTTTATAAACCTTATAGATAATTTTTCACTTTTCATGATAAAGGTTGTACCATTCTCTATTTCTTTGTTCAGGTTTTCTTGCGTCCATTTGAATTCACCCTCAAGACTAAAATCAATATTTGCATAGCCGTTTGAAACTATTATATCATCAACTAACCTTACTCTTTCATATACGCCAGCCTTGTATTCTCTATCTAATTTAAAGAAAACCTTATCCTTGGGAAAATGTAAAACTCTACGTTTGTTACCTGAATTTAATAATGGCTGGTCTCCGCCATCAAGCAACTCTCCCTTATATTTATTAGTGTTTCTGTTTTTTTCAAAACAAATGATATATTCTATTGTCTTACGTGATTTGTAGGATAGAGCAGGAGCGGTTGATGTTTTAACCCAAGAGAACATTTCTATAAAATTACTTTCCCCAAATACTTCATTCATCAATATACGTAGGTTATGCACTTCGTTGTCATCAATGGACACGAAAATAACGCCATCTTCGCGCAGGAGGCTTTTGGCGGCACGTAGGCGAGGGTACATCATAGAGAGCCAGTCCGCATGAAAACGGCTATTGGCGGCATTGTTCGAAACAAGCAGGTTAGAGCCTTCTTTGAGGTAGGCACGCAAGGGGTCTGCAAAGCTATCCTTATACACAAAGTCGTTGCCTGTGTTGTAGGGTGGGTCTATGTATATCATCTTTACCTTGCCTGCATAGCTCCGCTGTAGGATTTTGAGGACTTCGAGGTTATCGCCTTCTATTAACAGATGTTGGTTGAAAGGAAGCCCCCCAGCCCCCGAAGGGGGAGTTTTGGGGTAGGTGGCTTTTGGAATGAGTGTGCCTTTGGAGTGGGACATGGCAATGCGTTTTGCTTGGGCTTTTCCGCGCCATTGCAGTCCGTAGGCTTCGTTATCGTTTTCGTTGTATTCGCCTTCGAAGGCTTGTTTGAGCAAGTCGATGTTCAGTTCTCCGTCTTGTATCGTTTCGGGGAAGTGCGTTTCGAGCAGTGCTTTGAGTTCGTCTTTATTGATGGCGTGGGGTTGTTGCATCTTGGGTATGGTTATATGGTTATATGGTTGATTATTGTATGGTTATATGGTTGATTGTTGTATGGTTGTATGGTTTAGTCGAGTAAATATTTTTGGTCTTGCGGGTCGGGCGCATTTTGGATTTTCCAATAGACGCTTTGCATGGTGGAGTTGGTATAGGCTTCTTGGAACATCTTGAATAGTGCTTGCTCACCTTGGTTGCCTCTTTTGTAGGAACGATAGGCATCACAAGAGAAACGTGCATCACAGTTTTGGCAGGTTCGGGTGGCGAAAGTGCGCTTGGCACTGTCTTGTTCTGTGAGTTTTTTTTGCGGGGGCGGTTGAAAGATGCCTTCTTCTATCTTGTCAATCGTTTCGCCAAATTGCTTGATGGTTTCTTGCACCTGTTCTTGCGAGAAGGGTATATCTACCTTTGGATTCCATTTCTCAAGTTCTTCGTTGATGAGGGCTTGGTCTTTCCTGAATCGGGCTTCACGAAGCGCGGGCGGGTATGCAGTGGCAATGATGGCTGTTTCGTGTAGGGGTTGGTTTCGGAGTGTTTGCCATATATGGGCATATACATTGAGTTGTTTTTCGTAATAGGCGCGGTTCGTGGCAACGTCTTCCGCTTGGTGCGTTTTTATATCGTGCATGGCGGTGTGTTCCTTTTCACGTACAATATCTACCACGCCCTCGAGCATATACTTCCTGCCCTTGGGTGTTTTTTGGTTGGGTAGCGTAAGTTTTACTTCGGTTTCGGTTACAGTTTCGGCAACGCCTCGCATTTTGAGCCAATACACACGCACTTGCTCAAGGGCAGATTCAACCACGTCTTTGGCAAGCCCACGCCCACTTTCGAGGGCAAGCAAGTTGTAGTTCGTCTTGAAACGCTCTAAAATGAATTTGGTAATTTCCATTTCGCGCTGTTGTGCGCGTAGGAGTTCTTCTTGTTCTTCTATGGAGAGGTTGAGGAAGTCGTTTTGCATAGGTTTTGAAGTTTTTATTCGTCTGAGTCGCTTCGTTTAGGGGGAAAAATATTAAAAAGGTTAATATTTATGGGTGCTGTGTTGTTTTTAGCAAATATATAAACAGCGCACAGGAGAAATACAACAACAGACACTATGATAAACAACCAATTATAATAATCGTATGATGGTTTGTCTATGTATATCTCAGCTCTACGTTCGTAACTGCCTACTTTATTGTTTTGTGTTTCAGCAAAGTATTTGATGTTTTGTTGGTTGCAAGCTATGATAGGCGAGTTCCTTTGCAAATAATCTCCCATGAAGTATGCCCTGAGACAAGCAAGTTCTTCGTTATCTTTGATTAGGCTACTATCTATGAAAGTCTTTTCTTCTGTTTTTTTGTTATTGATTGTGAAGTAGTTTTTTATAGTGCCTATTTCATTTCTGTATCTCCTTCCCTTTTTAGTGTCTAATTTCTCAGCGTCTGTTACGCCTACTATTTTTACGGTAATAGGTGTGCAAGAAGGGTGTGATTGAGCATTTATCCAGTTTTTAGCTGTTTCTGCGAATTTGATGACTATACCTTTTTTGTCTTTATAGATACTGTATTCGCCTGTTGGGTAGTGAGGCACTTCTAATTTTTTTACTTCAAGAGTTAGTTTTACACTGTTTTCTTTATTTAACCAACCACTTACTTTGGGTACTATGGCTATGTTGGGGTTGTATGTTTTCTGTTCCTTGGTAAGTTTGTCTTTAAATGCTAATATTTCAGGTGAGTTCTTTATGCTTATTTCTGCCTGTTGGTTATCATATTCATAGTTCAGCCAGCTATAAACTACAAAGGTTGTGGATATTACCAGAAACAATAATGCTATTATCAATGATAGATTTTGCGGCTGTCTTTTTTCTTCTACCGTTTCTTTTGTTGATTCTATGTCTTCTATTAGAACAATCTTATAGTTTTTGGGTAGGTCTTCATTTTTTTCATCACTAATAATAGTGATATTTTCGTTTGATATTGTGTAGGCGGTTTCTTTGTCTTTTATCTTCTCTATACCTTGTTCAAAATCTTCGCTTGAAGCATCTCTACTACCATTAAACTTTATATGTAAATTTAATTTTGATAGTTTGGTGTTTGTGATTTTTGAAAGTGCAATACAGCAGTTTTTTTTGATAGAATTGTCGTTCTTGAATGAGTAAACACCTACATAATGATTTGCTTTGTTGTCTTTTCTTATAGACTCAATGTATTTTCGCACCCAAGTGGTAACTTTTTCTTTTTGGCTATCCATTGAGGCAGAAGCATCAACAGCTATTATGTGTAGGTTTTTCATGAGAGTTTAGGCGTTGGCTTTTAGGCGTTCTTGAATAAGGTAGTTATGCAGGTCGTCAATGGTTTGGTGGACGAGGTTTCCAAAGAACATGGTTTGCGAACGAGAGGCTTCGAAGCCATACTTTCGGAACATCATATATTGTCTTGGGCAACGTTCATAGACGAGGTAGTCGGCAGTATAGGAATAGGCTTTCATTTGGTTTTTGTCTGCCAAATGTGCCGTAGGTAGCGTGTTGGTATCAAATTGGGCGATTTGCGCAGGGCGTTTCTTTTGTAGCAGTTCTTGGAAGTCATCACCCGTACCCCATGCATAATTGGTAAGGACAAGCAAGTTTTCGGCTCTCGAGAGGGCTACATAAAATTTTCGGGCGCGGTCGAATTCGTTCATCTTCTCGATGGGTTCGCCTTTTTTGTGTAGCAGTTCGTTGATAATTTCTTCAGTGCGCAAACGCCTATCCTTGCCTGTGCTGGTATTGCCCAACACGACTACGGGAAATTCGAGTCCTTTGCTTTGGTGGATAGTGAGGAAAGGCACACGCCCACGCGGGAAGGGGTCGTCTGGGTTTTCGAATTCCGTTTCACCCATTTTGTAGAGGGTGTAGAAATAGCGCGTGAAGAAGGCTTGTTTGAAGGCTTGGTTATCGAGAGAGTCTGCCTTGATGATAGCTCCATAGAGTTCTACGAACTTGGCGAGGTATTGAGAGAGAAGCCCCAAATTGTAGGCAGGACCTTCATCACGGATTGCGCCTTTTTCTGCCTTATCGAGCATATCTTTGAGGACTTTGAAACCCAATGCACGATAAAAAATATCCAATGGATTCCAGTCCAAAGAGGTAGCACGTATAAAAACCTCCCTTGTTGTGAATTTGTTTTCTTGGATTTGTTGGGCAAAGTAGGTGTTTGAAACCGTTTCTTGCGAGCTTTTGGAAAGTTCCGCTTCGTTTAGGTATTGGTGCATGGTGGCATAGTCGTATTGGGCGTTTATATCCCATTTGAGCTTGCCTGCAATGCCTAAGAGCGTTTTGAAGTCCCTAATTTTGTCCGCAATTTCGTTTTGTTTTTCCTGAATGAATTTGGCAAGCCCCGCATCTGTTTTGCAAAGAGCCTTTACCCCTTGTTGTATGTCTTGGAGGTACTCTTGGTAGCGGGCGAAGTCGCCTTTGGCAAAATCGGGGTTGTATTCTATTCCTCCGAGTATGGTAAGGAATATGCCTAAGAAGATACGGGCTTCTTCCAATTCGAGGAACGGCTGTGCGCGTGGGGCATAGACTTTGAGTCCTTCGTTTTCGAGGGCATCTTTGGCGCGTGTTACTTGCTCGCTTCGTAGGGAAGAAAAAAGGAATGCGACTTGGTTGGGGTCTTCGATTTTCTTTTCTGCCAATAATTTTTTGATGAGTCGGGCAATTTGGGCAAACGATTCTTTTGTACCATCAACTCCTTTGCCTTTTTCATTCACTACTACGGCGGTGTTTTTGTCTTGGCTGTGGGCTTGTATGTTCTTAGTCGTAACGCGGTAATAGCCCGTTTTGTCTGCCTTTTGCCAGTCGGTTTGATTGATGTATTGGGTATAGTAGTCGACTATTTCGGCACGGGAGCGGTAATTGGTAGAGAGTGGTATTTGTGTAGGCAAGGTTTGAAGGTATTGCTGGCAACGCGCAGGGAACTCCACAAAGTTTTCTACAGTCGCGCCTCTGAAACGATACAAGGCTTGGTCGTCATCACCCACTACACAAAAGTTTTTGGTTTGTTCGGCAAGTTTGAAGTATAGTTTTTCTTGTATGGCGTTGGTATCTTGGTATTCGTCCACAATGACGTATTTGAATGTTTCGCCTATATGGTTTTCTAAAATTTGCAAACCTTTGGCTTGCATGAGAGCGAAGTCAAATTTATCGCGTAGTGGCTCTTGCAATGTATCCAAATAAGTTTGGTACATTTTCAAGAAGGGGGTATGTTCATTGTCAGGATTTTGGGCTAACAGTTGTTTGGTGTCTATGTATTCTTCGGATAATCGGTTGAAGAAACCAATGAGGTTGTTGATAGCATCAAAGCGCGATAGTTGCTCTTTGCCTGTGGGGTTGAGGTATTGATTGATGAAGTCGTGGGCTTCTTCCCTTGTCATTTTGTCAAGGTTGCCTGCTTCTAAAATTTTGTTCCAATTTTCTTTGAAAGAAACGTGAAAATACTGTTCTATCTCGTCGAGGGGTTTGGGGACTTTGTTGCGCCCTGTTTTCGTTCCAAAACGCCTATCATTCATAAGTTTGATACAAAGCGAGTGGACTGTGCCTATATACATTTTCGAGAGGTCGTAGGCGTGATTCGTTTTGTTGGTAACGATACCCAATAGGTTCTGTAGCCCTTCTTTGAGCTGTAGCGCGGCTTTTTCGGTAAAGGTAGCCAGAAAGATGTGTTCAGGGGATACTTGCTTGAATACCAACAAGTTGAGTGTGCGCCACAAAAGCACACGAGTCTTACCTGAACCAGGTCCCGCTGTGAGAAAAAGTGCGCCTTCTGTGTGTAAAATGGCTTGACGTTGTTGTAGATTTGGGCTAAAGCCTACTTCTGCCCAGAGGTCTTCGAGGGTGAATAACGGTGTCAAATGATGATAAACTGGTTTAACGTTTCTTGTTTTTTTAGAATAAAGCAAAAATAGCTTTTTTTTTGATTACAAAGAAATAATATAAAATATTTTATCTTGTTTATTATTTAGCTTTGTATCGTGAATAGAAATTTAGTATGTTTGTGCTAACTTTGTAAAACAATAATCAAACTATAGTGTAAACTATGAATAAATATGCCCATTGGGGAATGAGCGTGTTCCTACTGTCAGGCTTCGCCTTTTACATCTCTGAAAAAGCCATAATATCCGCTATCTTATCACTCATTGGCGGGGTACTCATTTTGCCTGCCCTACTACCTAAGATAGAGCAAATCATAAAGCGTAAAGTAGAACTTACGCATATAGTCCTTGTGTGTATTGCGTTTTTTGCGCTGACTGTACTTGCAAGTCCACAAGCCTTAAAAGATAAATTGGCAAAGAAGGAAAATAAAGGGCAGGAAAAGCCCGTAACTGAAAAAAACTACCCCGATGAAAAATCTCCCCAAGTAAAAAGTAATAAGAATAGAGTTGATAATAATATATTCAAGGTTAATATAAAAGAAAGCGATTTACATTTTGAGGTTACCATTGATTCTATAGTTATAAAAGAAATAGAAAACTATTTTACTGTGCCACCAGAAGAAAAATACACAAAAACTACATATAGACATGGGTATCAAATGTACGTTTTTTTTAAGATAAGAAATCCATATGATAAAGAATATATCGGAATACCCATAGACTCTTACTTTAAAATCTACGGTGGAGAAAATGAAAAAGGGTTTAAGGATTACTCAAACGTAGAAGAACACAGAACTACAAGGTATGACTGGGGAAACACAGAATATTATTTTTCTTCCTACTTGTTAGATAGGAATGGAAATAAAGTACCAACATCATCACGGCTCAGTACGGAAGTTACTGAAGATTTTAAGGCTAAAGAAGCAAAAGAGTTTTCAATGAGATTCGAACCATTTGGTGAAAGTATTAGTGAAGTACATTTAAAAGGTTTCCATAGTAAATATGAGTCTTACTCACCAAGAGAACTGATAGATTTGGTTATAGACCCTAAAACGAGGAAAATCGTAAAAATTGCATTCTCACAAATAAAATAGTAAACATAAAAGAATTTAATAAAAAATCAGCTTTTTGGTAAAAAACCCTTATTTTATAAGTTAAACTTATAAAATAAGGGTTTTTTTCATTTTTTACAAAATATTTTTAAAATATTTGTTTTTTTTTAGTAAAAAATTTGGTTGTTAATTTACTACATAGTAAATTTGCATAACTTATGACAGGGCATGAACTAAAAACATTACGAGAAAAGGCTAATCTCACACAAAAAGAGTTTGCTGAAAAAATCGGAACTTTGTATCCAAGAGTTTCTGATTGGGAAACGGGCAAACGAAAGATAAGCCTTGCCTATCAAAAAATTATAAATGATTTTTTTGGTAAGTAATTTTTTTTGTACTGCAATGTACTAAGTAGTAAATTTTTAACAAAAATTTAGGCGGTGATTTAGCCTGAGAAACTTCGCACCGCCTTATTTTAACATTCTAAAATGCATATGCAAAGTAACGAATTAAATTCGAAAAATCCAAACGCTCCCCTTGTAAGGGTTGAGCAAAAAGACGGCAGGCAAGTAGTTTCTGCTCGTGAGCTGTACTCTTTTTTAGAGGTCAAAACAGACTTTTCCGACTGGTGTAAAAGGATGTTTGACTACGGTTTTACCGAAAACCAAGACTATACAAAGGTTTTCCCCAAAAATGAGGAAAACCCAAAAGGAGGTCGCCCAAGCGTAGATTATGCCTTAACGCTCGACTGTGCCAAACAAATTGCTATGCTACAACGCAACGATAAAGGCAGGCAAGCCCGCCAATACTTCATCGAGTGCGAGAAGAATTTGTTGGAGGGCAAAAGGCTATCGGGTGCTTATTTGCAAAAGCTACGTACCCAGCATGAGAAGCTAACTTTCTTCTTTGATAAGTTGAGCCAAATCCATTTTGAGTTAGGCGAGATTATAGGCAACGATGGTATGGATTCTGTTTCTACGTTAGGATACACATTGGGCTTCAACTATGAAACGGGAACTTATACGGACGTAAATGTAGATAGTTCTTCGCCTATACAAGACGACAGTAGCCACCCCAATAAAGAAGAGTACGAAACGGTGGACAGCTATTTTCGTAGGAACGACATCATACTTACCAATAGCGAGATAGCCGCTATGAACGCTAACAGTAGGTATGTGAGTAAAAGGCGCGGGGTTATGGTAGGTAGTTTTGGGCATCAAACCATACTATTTAGGCAAGATGTACTAAGTGTAGTTTTGCAAAACTATCAACAAGCCAATAAAAAAGTGGTAAAAATTTCAAGATACGAGGCTACAGGAGGGGCAAAAAATGGTAAACTTTGAAAATCCTAAAAATTACAGCGAGGAGTTTCTGAATGAATTACTCATTTTTTTGAACAATACTGTTGGTAGTTGTAAAAGTATGGGTATAGATAGTAGTGAGTTGTTTGATGAGATATTCTACATCTATCTTACCTACCATGATACCAAACAAGACGGCATGAGGTTGTTAGCAGGAACATTCAACATAATGCGTGATTTGAAAAAAGTTCTTTCTAACTTCCAAACAGAATGTAATTTTTTGAAAAAAAATCTTTAGTATCTTAGCAATAGCCTCAAAATATAAAAGGCTGGTTCGCCAAAATATTTTTGAGGCTATTATAATTTTATTTATGATGAAAATGAAAAAGCAAGACCACGTATTTGGAAAATTGGTGTTGGGAGCAATCATATTGCTTTTAGGAGCCACATACTTTTTCCTACATTGGCTCATCACTGGAGAGCTACCAAACAAATAAGACGGCAGGTATTATATAGAAGAAGAACGCCTCCACTTGTGGAGGCGTTCTATCTTTTTAAGTAGAATGTCGCCGGACGAAAACTTAAAAAGTGCATCCGAGAGTTTCTTTGTGTTTGTTTTGGGACACATTCACAAGGCAAAATTAGATAATATTTTTGTAATATCAAAAATTTTTTGCGAGAAAATTACAAATCTACCCACCCCCATTGGGCTTTGAACTCTGCTACTTTTGCTCCCGTGATAGTATTGGGTAGTTCTCATTTACAAATTCATTTACCATTTGGGTATATCTATCTTTTCTTTCTTGTGTAAAGATAGTATCTACCTCTATATGAGGTAGCAACTCTGAAATACGTCTAATCTCTCCTACGGAGGCAAAAGCCATTATACCTTGAAATTTTTGCATCAAAGCAAAAGACATCTCAGGCGTAAACCGTATGGGTAAATTCCAATTATCCACCAAAAAAGTGTCTTTGAGCGTTTCCCCAAATTTCTTGGCTTTGAAGTAAATAGATGTATAATCTACAATAGGAGGCGTTTCGATTTGTTCAATACTTCTTACCTCCATATTGTTTTCGTTTGCGTATTCTAAAGCCTCTTGCTCAGTCGCAAATTGAATGTTTGTAGTTGTGTTGTACGCTTCGTAAATTATCATGCTACCTTGTTGTTGTTTGAATGATAAATGCGCTGTAGTCAATGTCTAAGTTTCTGTTTGCACCCAATAATCTTACAAAGTTGCCTCCTATGTTTACACCTGATGTTGGAGAAGGAATATTTGTTGAGATAGTAGCTACAGTTACATTATTTATTTTGTAAATAACTTGGTTGTTAATTTTATCATTTATTACCTCAAACTTATACCATTGATTTTGTACGTAAGTAGTACCTGTATCGACTGCGGTTTCTAAACTACCTGCTCTACATACAGCAAAGAAGTTGTTTTCAGCACTGCCTTTCCTAAAATACACCCCATTTACGGGAGTGTTTGTTCCAAAATCAGCACTTACTCCTAACTGCAAACTAAACTGATTAGATAAATCAGTTACCCTGAAAATGTAAATAAATGAGATAAAGTCTTGAACTTGGAAAGGCAAATACCCCGAAGCCGTACCTAAGTAAAAACTTGTTATTTGGTTATCTGTTGTTGCAACCCTTCTAAATATACCACAATGCCCCGCAATAGCTGATAGCAATAAGGCTTGCCCATTTGTGAACCCCCAATTTAGATGCCCTATTTCCCCTGTTTCATTTGAGCCTACTATAAAGTCGTCCCTAAATACTTCTATATTATTAGGATTGTAACCTGCGCTTGTGGGTACTATTTTAGAACCATTTGCTTCTAACTCCCATAAAAGAGAGTCGTTTTCAATGCCTTTAAGATATTGACCTGCGCCACTAAAGCCATTGCTTGTTATTTGCCCTGACGATACGAGCGTTACAACATTAGCCTCTATACCTACTTTTTCACTATCTACTGTAAAATCGTTATCGACTATTTTTACAATACCAACAATTAGGTTGTGCAAGTAAACTTGCCTAATAAGATTAGTCGTACCTAAGAAAAAGTTATTTGCAATAGCCAATCTATTGATAGAACCTGTAAACTCCAAATTGCCTATATTGCCCACAATGTTATTGTTAAAAGCAACTATGTTACCTCCTGCAATAACACCCAAATTAAGACCTGCTAAAATACACTCTCTAATTTGGCAGCTATTAGAGAGCGTATTACTTACCTCAAAAATACTACCATTTGGGGCAGATATTGTGATGTTGTTTATTGAAATAGTTTGGTTTGTGCAAAGTGTGGCTACGTCTGCCCCTGTATAAATGATACCATCATCAGACTTATCAAAACCTAAAATAGTGTTGCTTACCCCTGCTACAAGTGTGTTATCAGCAATATTCACAAGACCTTGAAATAGGTACGTCTTGTTATTAGCAAGCTGAATGAGGCTGTCCACAGGGGTAGGCAAGTCAGCAAGTGATTTTACGACTATAAAGTTAGGCAGAGCATTTACTACAGCACGAGTTGTGGGGTAAGTAGTAGTATTTGGCGATACAAGACTGCCTACTTTATTACTCAAAATCTCCCGTAACCCCAAAGCAGTCAGCATTGTAGTAGCGAAATTTGGGTCGTTGCCTAATGCCTCTGCTATCTCGTTAATCGTATCGAGTGTTGCAGGAGAGGAATTTACCAACGCATTTATAGCCTGCGTAATATCCGAAGGCGTAGCTTTGGAGTTTAGCGCGTTGTTGAGGTCTGTTTGGTTAGCAATCGTTCCGCCAATGCTCCCCCAGACCGTAGGACTACCATTGCCACCATTGCTAACCATGCTAAAATTTGTGATAGAGGCGAGGGCTATTATCGTATCCTGCAAGTTGTTTCCGTAGGCATTACCGTCAGCGTCTTTTATATCTCCGAAGTGCTTGACTATGGTTTTGCCTTTGTGGTCTTTTAAGGGTATATCATTTTGAGAGTTCACAAAATGTATTTGCCCTGTAGCCTCATCAAACCTACAAGAAACAATAGCATTAGGATAGTCCCTTCCTGCGAAAGAACTATCCTCTAAAAAAAACACCTTATTGCCTTGTCTAAAAAGCCTCATGACTGATTTTGAGAGATTAGATAAATACTTCGTAGAATTTGTCCACGCTCAAGGTTACGGACTCTATCACATTATCCGAAGTAGTTTTTGACAAAGTGCCAAGACTAACTTTACACACCCATGCGCCCTCAAATGCGAAAATACGGACAGGCAAGGAGTTTGCGTCAAGCAGTACGATTCGCCCGTTTCTTTTCAAAGTAGAAGGCACCAAAGTAGGCGCATCAAAGTTGTTGGCTTGCGTAATCCAAAGCCACGCCCATCTATCTTCTAAAGACAAAGAGTCCATAACTTTGGTAAGCTCCATGTCGCCAACCGAAACTCGCCCTGGTTCTTTGACATCATACGTACCCGCAGAGTAGGCACTTTTCTCTACCTCTACTTCTGGAGGTGTTATTTCCTGAATAGTGGCAACGGGTAGCCCGTCCAACTCGAGTTGGTAGGCAAGTTGCTTTATGGCTTTTCCTATAAGAGTCATAGTGGTATAAGTTTTTTATTGTTCAATAATTTCCAAGACAGTTTCGCTATCTGTATGTTTCAATGTGAACCCTATCTGCTCCATAAGAGTTGTAGGCACGATTACAAGTTCAGCTCGATAAATACCAAGCTCTATGTCCGCTTTGTTATTTACTACGAGCGTATCGAGGTCTTTTGCATTTTGGTCGCCTCTCCACTGCCAATTCGTGTTTTCCCCATTCATGATATAGCCAAGTGCCACCATTTGTTGAATAAATGGCTTTACTTTTGCGTAGATGGCATACCAATATTTTGGCTGATTAGGCTCAAACAAGAAGCCTTTTAAGATAGGATAGATGCCTCGACGCATATACACGAGTAGGTCTGCGACATTAGAGTATCTGAACTTGCTGTTTTGGTTCTTGTAAAGTGTACGGTTGCCCCACAATACGGTCTGCAGAGCTGTAATGCCAGCATTATTTTGTAGAGGCGTTTGAATGACAGGGTTCAGTTGGTGGCTATACACATAGTCAAAGTCTGCTTTCCTCGATGGCTTATCCAAGTTGAAGGATACGCCTAAATTGTTTGCCAATACGCCTCTGTTAGGACCAGCTACACTACTTGCAAAGCCCACTTCTCTGTCTTTGGTAGAAGTTAAGCCTGCAATATCTCCTATGGCGCGTATCTCTGCTGCATTGCCTACTACGCTGGTATCTTGCACGAGTATATTGCCTACTACCATATCAGCATACCATGAGTTGAAGGCAGTGTGGCTATACGCGCCAGATCCTTCTCTGTAATCTACCATATCTTGCACATCTACCGCATCAGTGGCAGGTACACATAGGCACGCTCTCATATCTTGCCTACCCTCACAATAAGCGATAAAGGCTGCATCTACCGCAGGCGTTGGTCGGTCAAGGTTGAATATGCGCATAGAGTCGAATATTTCATCAAATGCGTATAGACCGAGTGTGTCCGTATTGGGGTTACCGATATAGTCATTATCAACGATAGAAGCGAAAGTTTGCGCCCCATTTGCAAGGGTAGCCGTCCCTATGGGCATAGTGCTTGGGTAAGAAGTTACAGAAGTATATTTCAAACCGTTGTTAATTTTAACACTATCGGACAGTCCTGGTGATGTTATATTGACATCATAGATAGTGTTAGGCACTCCGTTATAGGTTTCCACAATATCCACTTTGGTATTATCGCGGCTTTTGGCTGCCTTGATTTGTATGGATATACCATTGTAGCCTGCGCCCACCTCTTTGGCAGTGAAAGTGATAGAATTAGGTGCTTGCGTAATGGTAGCGGTCGCCTTAGTACCCTCCCAAGTGGAAGTATCCCAATGCGCCACACGTACTACATACAATTTCGCGCCAGCCTCCAAAGCTCGTTTACACATTAGAGGGAACTTGCTTGTGGCATGCAAGCCTCCAAACTCGTTCACAAATTGCGCCCAACTGTCAATAGGCGTAGGCACGTATGGAGTGCCAATATTGGTTACGCCAATTACACAAATACGTGCGGGGATACCTGTCCTACCTATATTAGAGGCATCTACTGTTGCGGTCTGTACCTGTGGGCGACCACTTCCTGACAATAATATATTTTCCATAGCTTTACGGATTTATTTCAAAATTGATTGTTTGTATTTTGGCAATATTCCCCTCTAATATTTCATTTTCTTGTAGGAATATTTCGCTTGTGTTGTAATTTATTATCACTTCTATAAAGTCTTCCCCGCTTTGGTCTATGACAGCCGCACGGAAAATGGTAAAGTCGTTTTCAGTTTTAGTGCCATCAGGGTTCATGCCTTTTATTGGCTTCATAACACCTAAAGCCTTATACACAATATCTTGTAAAATTCGCTCATTGACCACATCATCACATAACAGCGTAACAGTATAGGAGAGAGTAGCCGTTTCAAACGGGGTGCGCACTTTATTATAGCGTCCGTTTCCATCATCTTCATAAAACACCTCGCCATGATGACCTAAACTTGATAAGTTCCTTGCTGTACGCCTCAAAATTATAGCGTTGTACCTTTTTTCAGATTTGGCTTTCCAACTACCCACCCCGTACAAATCAATAGGTTGCTTTCCAGAAGTTTTGATATTAGCGATTGCAGCATCATACAAAGATTTTGTATTAGCTACGAGTACATCAGGCAAGTAACCCTGAGATACTGCCTCTTCCCTGATGGCTTCGTAAATGCCTCTATCTACTTTAGAAAGGTCAAAGTACATACAAAATATATTAGAAAAAATAGTATCTCAACAAATTTCCATAGCCCAAGTAACACCATGAAGGCGACCAAAAACACTAACTTATCAATCGTTGATAGTGCGCCCGTATCATCTTCGTACTCATCTTTTTTATTCCGCCACATCATAGTTTTAAGTATGGTTTTCGTTTGCCTTATTGCTAAAATAGTAACCTATCGCCATGCCCAAGAGCATTTTGAAGGTTTCGGAAGTCCCGTTTATGAGTCCCCAAAACTCCTTTGTGAGCCTCTTTAGAGATAAAAAAGAAGGGAAAATCATTATGAAAATAACAGCAAAGACTAAGATAATGACAATCGAGTATCTAAACTTCACTTTCTCCAAAAAGCCTATTAGGATTTGGAAGAAGTTTTGCTTTTTGGGGCTTTCTAAAGTAGGCTCGTTCATAGTGTTAATCTTTTTTGTTTTGGTCTGACCTCAAATCTTTTGACATCAGTTTTTTTTTTACGTGCCGCATAACACGAGTAAATGGGCGCGTTAGAAATACCTCATAGCTTATTCTACCAATGAATACCACGAAGGCACCAGCTAACAGCTTGATTATACCTGTCAGCTCAAATGGGTCTATGAATAATATCATACCCATTACGAATGTCTGTTCTACATAATTTTGAAAGTGTTGAAGCATAGTTTTTTTAAGTCATAGCCGATAATATTTTATGAAAAATACCAAAAAGAGTCTATTTTTCGTACTCGACCAAACCCTTTGCCATATCAATCAACTTAGGTTGTGGGCTTACATCACTTTTCCAAGACAAGAAAGAGTTATGTGTATAGATACCCGCCACGCCATTGATAGCGTTTTGGCTTACCAACCACATGTCTGCCTCTCTGTAATCCAAAGGGATATTGAAGCGCATAGCGTTTAAGAGCGTCCAGTATTTCAAAGCCTTTATTTCAGCATCTGTGTACGCCTCAAAGAATTTGATATTCTTATAGTTCAACTCTATAGCTTTGTCTTTAGGGACGATAGTTCCTGCCCACGTTTTCAGACCTTCGGGCGTTTCGGTAAGTGCGCCCCAGTTGCAAATTTCTACGGCTACGCTTTGTTGATTGCGTGCGAGATTATTCCAATGTTGCATACCAATATGATGCGCCCAGAACTGCTCATCATAACCGCGAAAAATCGAGCCGTTGTCCGTAATACCAATAGCGGTTGCTACGTGCCTTACGCCATCTTGCCTCCACCAATCATACATAGCCCTTGCGTCGTCCCAGCCTGCGCTGTGATGCCATACGATTTGCCTCTTTGTGTGTATTTCAGGGTAGAAGTTACCACCGAAATTCTGTAAGTCCACGACATTTAGTAGTAGTCTATAAAGCCTATTGTACGTGTTGATACCCGCAAGCCCGTCTTGGACTAATCCGTTCGCCTTTTGAAAATCAGCAATAGATTTATAGCCCAACTCGGATAAAAGGTTCATCAATATATTGCGCCTTTTGCTTTTTTGTGATTCAGTGATTACTTGCATATAAGGAGTGTTTGGTTTTATGATGGCGTGGCTTTTGACCACGCCATATTTATAAAGGGGTTATGCAGTTGCTTTTTTCTCCAAAATGAAGGAGTTAAATATTTCTATTGCCTCTGGAAGTTTCTGCTCTGCATATACCTCTAATTGGGCAGTGTCGTCTTTGTCTGAGTCCGTAAGTATTTCTGCTACGTCTGCTGTCGCTGTAAATAGAAATAGGTACAAGGCTTTCAGCTTTTCGTTTTTGGTCTTTGAGATGAGCCATTCCGCAAGTATTCTCAAAGCGGCTTTGATAATGAGTTTTTTCATGGGTAAGGAATATAGGATTTAAAGTATGCTTGGTTAAAAGTACCGTTACGTAAAACTTACACAAACTTATACATTTGCCGTTTACTTCTTGCTTCACAGCCTCCCTGCGCCATTCGGCACAGGCTTTTTCGAGGCTCCACAAGCGGATACGGTGTAACTCACCGCCAATTTCTCAAGATTCAAACTCGCATTCAAATCTCTATCTATTTCTGTACCGCATTGCCCACAATGATAAATACGGTCTTTCAAAGTCAAATCTTCTTTCTTTTCGCCACAACTCGAACATAATTTACTACTCGCATAAAAGCGTGGGGCAAGTGTGAGGGTTGTTTTATACCAATCGCATTTATAGGTAAGTTGTCTGCGAAATTCGTAAAAACCCTATTGCAACTATGTATAAGACTATACGTAGTATGACTTTCGGCTTTGAGGGTGCGTTCGGTGTCTTGGCATTGGTTACCTGCGTCAAAGACAAACTCGTGGGCAGTAGTGTAGGGCGAGGTCGGTGTCTTGGCATTGCTATCTGATACGATAAACGTAGTAAGGAAAATAGCCAAGATTGCCAATAGGCTGAATTTTGTTTTGAAATTTGGCATAAGTAAAAATGGAAAATGGTGAATAAATAATTTAGTCGTTTGCTGGTGGAAGGATTAGATTCCGTATTTTCGTTTGAAGTATATCCTTGCACTACGCAAGAAAGGTCGTGTACTTACAATATGTGCGTTTAGCTCTCTAAGTACAACCTGCCAAAGAGGGCGAGCGGGTATATTTCGTTTAGTGCTTCCGTACTCATGGACTTTGGCAATATTGGCTATTTCCTGTCCGTCTTCGTTCTTTACCCCTCGCATTACGCCTATTTGCACCGTGTCGCGTGTAGTAAAGGAGGTGATAGACTGAAAATAACTTGAGGTATCTATCAATATTTTCTCACTTCGTCTGCGTTTACCTTTCTTGCTTTGCTGTTTTCTCTTTAGGTACTTTGGCGAAAGGCTTTGCCAGCCTAAGTCTTGGTCGCGCATGTGTCCTTTAGCTAATGCCTCGCCCTTCAGTCCAAGTTGTCGCATAGGCTCACGTTTGATATTTTCTATATCCGTGGCAATTTGCTGAACCACTTTTCTCACATTATCAAAACCGAATAGGTTCATACCACATTAGGAGTTTTCTTGACAATAATTTTAACTACTTCAAATCTTTCTATAAACAAGCCCAAAGGTGGCACTGCCATTACTTCATACTCTTTGTTATTTGCACGTATATAGTCGGTTGAAGGATTAAGATTAGGCAATCCATCTACGATAAGCCCCGCTTCTTGCATTTTCAAAAATGAAATAAGAAAATATCCATCTCCATCATCAAAAGAGCCGTTTTCAGAAGTATCGACAGTATCCGTTTGGTTATTACTCTCTTTGTAAAAAGCCAATAGCTCAAATTCTTCAAATGTATTCGCCTCCATTTCGCCAAATCTATTGGGCATATTAACTGCCTTATAATAAGTTACGGGCAGCGTGAAAAATGTGTCCATAGTATTTTCCAAAGCGACTTGTATTTGTAACAAGTCATTGGCACTAATCAATGAAGGCATATTACTTATTCAAAAATCTGAAATCCAATAGCTACCGAGTCGGCACTACCAAACCCACACATAGGCAATATAATACCTATTGTATAGGCAGTTTCACAAACTAACTTTTTGAGTTCGTTTGCAACTTCCTGAGCAGAAAGTATAAGGCTATTCTTACTGCTCAGGTCTGCAAACTCCGTTTCTACTACGTCAGCTTTAGCCTTCTTCACATGGCGGGTAGGCGTAGGGGCATTGCCATTCGCGCCAGCTAAGTTTTTGAAGGCTTGCGTCTGCGAGATATTGTAAGCACTCAAATAAGCTACAAGCAACTTTTCAATTTCGGTATATGACGCTTCATCAAACACCTGCGTGTCATCTTTCAAAAGATAACTCTGCAAGTATATCTGCGTTCTTTCAACCTCGTTCCCTATCTTGATGTCGTCAGTTGGGGAGGCAAGGAATGGAACTTTGTCATAGACCGTTTCAAGGATAGTTGGCATATACGCTTATTTTTTAGTTACTCTTTGGGGCTTTCTGTAATTTCAGTAGTTGCAGTTGAGCCTTCGCCTTTCTTACCTTTTGCCGTAGCAGTTTTTTCAGCATTGGCTTGTGCCTTCTTCAACTCCTTGTAATCACTTTCAGATACAGTTTCCAAAACCCCATTCTTGATGAGTGAGCGCGTTATGTCCGTTTCGACATCCCACTTTTTCACTTCACCAACTAAGAGTTTGCCTTTGCGCTCTGCGCGTTCCTCTTCCACGTCAGCTTGCGCCCAATCATGTACAAGGTTAGTTCTTTTCTCACCGTCTTCTGAAAGACGAACATAAGCAAGTTTCATAGCTATAATTATTGTTTGAATCCGTTATACAAATTAGTTTCTACGTCCATATATGATGGAATAGGTGCGGTAGAGTAGCTAACACTCCTGTCCACGATTACTCGTGCATCACGCTTCATAATGGCAAAGCCGATATGCTTCGTAACATAAATCTCCTCTGTCTGATTAGAGTTGTTGGTTTCTTGTGCCACACGCATAGAGCCATACACCAACTCCATCATAGCCTTATTGGTATCTACAAACAAGTATTGACCAGCAGGCATGTAGTACATATCCACAGCGAGCTTGTTGTCAATAGCGTATTGTTTCACAGTTTTGCGTTCGCGTTGTGGGAAGTCTTTGTTCAAGTCTTCAATCACAAGTCCAAGACGAGAGATTAAGCGCGTTGCAGGCTGGTTCAACATATCGAGTTGCCCCATGATAAAGTCCATATCATAGTGTTGCAGACCAACGGCTGTGTCCTGCACACCAATAACAGGCGCAGACTCGCTAAGGTCAGCTTGTTCACCATTGATAAGCACTTGTATTGCTCGGAAGTCTGCGCCACGCGACATACGTACACCTACCAAAGACAAGAACAATGACAACATATTGATAGAGCTTTGCTCTACCAATTCTTGAGTTAGTCGTAAGCCAATACCAACTTTGAAAGTTTTGACAGACTTCTGCCCGAACTTCATAGTTCCAAATGGAATAGAGCCACCCTCCGCTACAATGTGAGGCATCAAGTCGCCCTCCTCTATGAAAGGTACTTTAATGTCGTTTGTGCCTACATTTTCGCTTGATGCAATCCAATTCACGTACTTAGCCGCGCTTTTGTACCCCAAATCAATAGCGGTCATGATGATTTCAGGTATGATGAATCGGTAAGCCTCATTGATACCACGCGTACCTTGGATACTGCTAAGTGATGTTTCGGAGCTACGACCATAATCAGAAACCCATTTTTTGATTTCTGCTACGCCCGAGTCTTTGCGCCCCGTTTTATTTGCAATCTGTGAAAGCGTATCGCGGTTACTTACACCGAAGTTTACACGCAAGTATTCCATAAAGGACATGCCATATAAAGCCTGCGTAGCTTCAGCAAAGCTGAAATTACGTGGGCATACTGCGCCCGTTTCATCATCTTTGCCCTCGCGGATTTTTTGGACAGTAGCTACGAATTTGTAGAACTCCTCGCTTTTTTTCTCAGGGTTGCCAGCATTGGCGAATAATTGCTCGCGGGCTTCTTGCAATTTTTGTTTGCTAAGGCGCACATCGCGCACACTTGATGCGGTCGCTTTCAGTTGTTTGATGTTCTTGTTAGAAGATACATTTTCTGCGTCCTCTATCGTCAAGTCATCATATCCATATTCTTCTAATATTTCAAGAAGTTTCTTAGGGTTTTTCATAGCTTTTATAGTGAATTGGATTAAGGTATGCGAACTAAGGATTCAAAAACCCCTATTTCAATAATAGAGTCGACAGCCCCACCGTTGATGACAACAGCAGAGGCGTAGTCATTAGCAGCAGCAGCAACGTACTCAGGTAGTTGGTCTGCAGCCGATACGTTTCCATTTGGTTTCAGGAATGTACCTGCGGCAATCGTACCGCCTTTGGCAATACCTTGAATGACCCTGCTAAAGAAGGTCTTTACCACCGTGTTGGTATCTCCTGTACGAGAAGGCGTAGATACAGTACCAATAGGAACTTGCGTGCCTGCAGTCCTTTTGGAAACCGTCCTGTTAGCCGATATATACACCTCTTGTCCAACCTCAAGAACTTGTGAGGTCTGAAAAGTTACATATTCGTTCTCATGGACGATTGTTTTATTTGCGACTTTGAAAGTTTCAGTAGCCATAAAATATAATAAATTGGGTGATTACAGGTTATAGAGTGCGTTTTTACGAAGCTCATCGAACATATTTACATCAGGCTTACCTGCGTCTTCGTTACTGCTTTGGCGCGAAACATCTTTGCCTCCACATTTTTTGCAAGTAAGCGCATGCGCTTCTTCAGCTTTTTTAGCGTACTCTTGCTTGAAGGCTTGCAATGAGTCGATGTCAGCCTCATCAAATATTTTGAGCATGTTATCATTGATGTCGTCTTTAGCTGATAGACCATAAAGCCGCTTTACTTCTTTGCGTGTTTCTATCAAGTAGGCATCTCCCAAAATCGCACGAGGCTCAAGCCCGCTTACTTTTTCTTTGTAGGCAGTAAGCTGCGTTTGCAAGTCCGCCACTTGTTTGGCAAGTGAAACGGTATTGGCTTGTAAGTTCTCTATCGTTTTTTGATTGCGGTGCATGACGACTTTCTGTGCATCGCTATCCTTCTTGGCATCTTCAATTTGTGCTTTGAGTTGGATAACAAGCGCATCACTCTCATTTGCTTGAGTAGTATTTTCAGTAGGATTGTCTTGTTTTTGGGCTTTGGTAGTAACAACTTGGACAGGCATCTCGTCCAAATCTACTTGGTAAGAACCCTCTTGATAGACTTGGCGCACATCATCACTTTCCTCTGAAAGAGATAAAGTTGCAGACATCATACCGCCTCCACTTTGTTTCTTTGGCTCTTTACCCATGCGGTTTCTTGCAAACTTATCCGCAGGAAAGTTCACAATACTGCTTTCACGATACTCTACAATTTCAGTTACAACACGGGTAACTTCTTTGCCATCGATTACAGTGCCTATATTGCGCTCGAATTGCCATTCTGCGTCAGGTCCTTGAAAGTCATGCGAAGGAACATACATATAGCGTACTGTTACGCTACTACCGTTCACTGCTGGCATGATACCTGCTTCTGGTACGCCTACAAGTTTTCTAACAAGGTCAGGGTATTGTTTGCCATCGATTATGTATTCACCTACAATGCCAGGGGGTATAACATTGCCCTTATCGTCAGTAAATGAATCTTCCCAACGCACATTCTGAATAGTGCCGATTGCACCTTGTACGTCCCAAATTTCATGGTTTGTGAAAGCAGGCTTGCCTTCTAACATTGGGATTGAAGCCTTTAACACGTCCTCGTTTTCAAAAGAGGTGCTTTTCCATGTGCCACTCCCAACTATCGTAGCTGAAAGTAGTCGAAAAGGAATACTAACGTAATCACTCTCCTGTGGAATAGGTGGTAATACGTTAGGGCTGTTAAGTTGTAAATTCAAAGGCAAAGATATAGCAGTCATACAACATCTATTGCCCCTCGTTCCTTACTGCAATGTTAGTGTATTTAAACATAAAATCCAAATTTTTTAATTTATTTTTCAAAAATAAATTTTTCTACCCTAAAAAAAACAAAGACCACCCTATAAGAGTAGCCATGTTCGAGTAATAATAAAAACAATACAAAGTCTTTTAAGCGTGTGGCGGCTCTTCTTTGATGAAGATGCTTTTTGAGATTGCGGGCAGGTTCGAACTGCCGTTTGCACTTTTGCAGAGTGCCGCCTAAACCAACTCGGCTACGCAATCTTCTTTTCTAATATGTAAAACCTTCATCAGGGAACTCTCTTTTTAGGTAAGAGATGATTAGCCCTTGCGCCTCATGTGTATCTTTCGTTATGTATGCTTTTTGTAATTCGTTAGTAAGGCACATACGATTGCACTCATCAAAATAGATGTATGCAACTTTAGGAAGCCTCATAGATTTAATATCGACAATAAAACCCAAATTATCATGTGTAAGATGAGTCACAAACAAATAATCCTCAAATCCACACACAAAAATAGAATTATCAGACTCAAATACTTTTACTATGTTTATTTTGGGCTTTTTGTTTTTCTGTAAATACAGGATTTCTCTATCCAAGCACTCCTTTGCCTTTTCCAAGTCGTTTATGCGCTTTTCCACAGTGTCCTCTTTGAGCCTCACGAGATACTTCAAAGCACTCGCCTCCTCAAAAGAGAAATTACGTCTTTCTTGTATGGCTCTTACTAAGTCAAACACATCAAATTGTGTTTCGCCTATTTGCATTTGGTAGTAAGAAGGTTTTATTGCTTCTTGGCTCATATTATTTTACGATAGTTTAAAAGTATTTTATTTACGAGAGATTTACTAAAAATAAAAAAAGCACCGACATTCCAAAGGTTTGTGGTGCTTGAAACACACACATGGTAATTTATTTTTAGAAGCCTAAAGAGGTTTGCAGACTCTTTACCATAAGGATAGTATCCATATTATCAATGAAGTATTCTACGAGTTCGTCCCATGCCGCTCTGATTTCTGACGTTACGTCTAATTCAGCCTCACTCATAAAATCATACATGAAAGGTGGGGGCGCATACTCGCCTACTTTCTTATTTATTGTTAGGCAGAAAGTCGCTTGAATTTGTTTTTGGTTCATTGTGAACGAACAAAGCCGTGCGTCTTGCTGGGTAGGAAAGTCGTACAACTCCACACAGAGAAAGTATTGTAGCCTTTCATAGAGGTTCTTCAATTCTGCTGGGACGTTTGGAACTGTGATGCTACCTTTTACATCTTTTTCTTCGTTTAGCCATGAGAAAGACCAATTTACTTTCTCAAAGTCAAATTTCATCTTTTTTAACATGAGCTTTGATTTTTTAGGGTTTCAATAAATTTGGGTATCACTACCCACTCTTTGAAGTCTGATTTCAGAACAGCCAAGACAGCATCTTGTAAGCACTTGCTTTCTTTTTGATAACGTGCCTCTTTATCCACTGTATTGATGTTGTCCTTATAGGATTTCTCTATATTCTTATCCATCAGCTCGCTTAATTTGCTTGCCTGTTCCATAAGCTCCTTATCAAATACGTTGTAGCCCATAAGCCTGTCAAGCAGAAGTTGTGCTACTTCTAAAGTAGCGAAAAGTGCTACGAAGTCTTTTGCCCTTGTGTCGTCTTTCTTTTTTTGTAACTTTCTATCTAAGATTGACTTTAATACGTTTGATTGCATACGAATTATTTGATTTTGAATTTACTGCCCTGAACCCCACTATTTTTATGGTAGTTGCCATTGTAGGTCTTGCCTACCTCTCCCAATATGTGGTGATAGCTTATTTGACATATTTCTTGGAGTGAGTAAATTCTCAACTCCTGTATGACAGCTATCTCCAACGTCCAACGACCGCAAAATCCTATGTCGCCAAAACCAGCCGTAACGTGGACAAACATTCCAACACGCCCAATACTACTGCGCCCATCAATTTGAGGGACAAAATTATGGGTTTCTGTGTACTCAAGCGTATTCGCCAAGTACAGCTTGTTTGGTTGAAGTACAAGACCAGACTCAGGAATGTGCCACTCTTCGAGTTCAACATCTTTCACAGTTCGCAAGTCAAGCACACTGTCTTTGTAAGTATATACCTTGTCAGTAAGTCGTAGATTGTAACTGTTAGGGTTGAGGCGTTCTTCACAAAAATCTTCTATGAAGATATTGCCCCCATACATTTGTTTTTTTATCTCTTCGGAAGTCAGTATCATCTTTAACTCAAGCGGCTTGTTGTAATATAAATATTTTGTCTTTAGGAATTAGTGCATACTTGCTATGTTCGTTCAAATTGCGTAAAGCGGCTTGATAGGCTTGCCCCGCCTCCTCTTGGCTATAGAATAAGCCTATATGTTTTGTTACCCCATTTACCAAAATCCTTGCCCTGTACTTGCCTACCCTTTTTTGAAAGTCCACACCAATAAAAGCACACCTTTTATTTTTGTGTAATATACTATGGGCAACATTATCTCTTGGCGACACATACTCCAAGTTATCAACTTTATTGTCAGTCTTACAGCCGTTCTTGTGGTTTACCACCATACCCTTTGCAGGTGTTCCCAAGAAAGCCTGAGCCACAAGCCTGTGTATTTTGTGATTACGATAGCCATTATTATTAGAGAGCTTCACATTGTAATAGCCCTCCGAATTTTTGGAAAGCAATATTAGTCTGCTCTTTCTAAGGCTTTTTAGTCTGCCATGACTACTTATCTCATAAAAGCCCTCATAACCTACAACGGGCTTCCATGTTTCAAAAAGTATATTTTGCTGTATTCTTTTGTATGATACTTTCATGGCTAAAATGTTAAAATACTTCTAAATTTTTACCTATCCATACGCTACGGCTTGTATCCACACCGTAGCGCATTGGGCAGGCAAGGCAGATGACATAGGCTATTTCTTTCTTTTCGGGACACCGTGAAACCTATTAGTGAGATAGTAAACAAGTGTTTGCTTTTGTCATCTTAGGTAATGTGCTTACTTTTTTACAGGTGATAAGCCAGCTTTTTTGAAGTAAGTAAGCATTGACCTTTGCAGAGAGTACAGGATTCGAACCTGTGGAGTTTTTACGCTCAATTCGTTAGCACCGAACCACCTTAAACCGCTCAGACAACTCTCTATGAAAACAAATCGCCCAATGTTTCTTTTATCCACACCCCATTTTTGCATGGCTACTTTTTGGGAGGCTATGGTTGCCCTTTTCAATTTGTTTCTTGCACCCCCCGACAGACTCGAACTGTCATCTACGGTTTTGGAGACCATTGTTCTACCATTGAACTAAAGAGGTAAGTGGTGTTTTTGTTGATACTTAGTTTCTCGTGTATTCAACTGTACGTTTACAGGCTACCACCATTGCCTCGTACTACTTATGAGCTACTACTTAGTTTGATGCGCAGGAGGGATTCGAACCCACTCCCTATGAGACATGCGACCCATAATGCAACCCTTTACACCTATAGCCTAAGCCCCGACTATTCCCTGCTTTTATGCGCACTATATACAGTCTTTCATCAGGCACTTGAAAACAGCGTTCCCGCTATTTCGTGGGGGGAGCAGGATTCGAACCTGCAATAGTCTTTCAACAACAAGTGTACAGTTTGTTTTGCTTACCAAATGCCACCCTCCCATTTATTGGTACACCATACGGGATTCGAACCCGTGTTCTCTACATTGAAAGTGTAGCGACTTAAACCGCTTGTCCAATGGTGCTTTTTTTATGCTTTATTTAATTTGAAGCCTATTTTCTCTAATTCTACAAACTCCTCCTCACTAAAATATTTACTTGCCTTTCCACCACCACCTAAACCACTACATATTCTTTTTGGGGTTACACCTGTCGTAGGAGTGTTCCAAAAAAAACTAAGTGTTCCTATACCTTTTGAAGGTATCTTTTCTAAGGTTTCAAGTATATTTTCGAATCTGCCTTTTGTATCTAAAACCAAACTACACCATTGACCTGTTTTATCACCATACATAACACAGCCATGTATATACAAATAGCTATCTGTTATCTCTTCTTGTGATTCCACATAATACTTTATTATTTTATTTAGTAGGTTTTGAAATTCTTGCTTACTCATGTTGTATCGTTTATTATTACAATGCAAAAATAGTAAAATATTTTAACTTCTCCAAATAAAAGTTAAAATATTTTAATAAAAAATGAAAATATTTTAATAAAAAGCAAAATATTGCTATTTTACAAAACAGCTACCAAAGTACCCCTACAACTTGGGTGGAATGGGGTTGCGCCTACGCCTTTCGCCTGCAATTCTTTGTCTGTCAGTTTCTCCAAATCAGCTACAGGCAAAGTAGTAACAAAGGGGGACAGCTTGGCTATATCAGTCAGCTCTCCTTTCGTAACTTTCTCTATCTTTTCCTTCTCAGTGGTTACAGAAAAGGTGCGTCCATTCATATTTTTACAGTGTGGGCAGGTTATTCTATCCATCACCTCGACTATTTTGAAGTCGGCTACATTCGCTTGATGCATATACGCCACGTTAGCGTAAGAGCGTATCTTGTTCACACTCGTATCAAGCACACGGCGTATTTTCCATATCTCACCATTCAACACCTCGCCAAAGCGATTGATGAACTCCGCTAAGACGCGCGTGTTGTCGCCTATGGCTTCGCCTTGCTCAAGGTAAAACTCATTGATAAAGGCAAGGATACGGTTCACTGTATCTACATCTCGTATGAACTTTGACAAAAAAGTAATGTCGTGTTTTTGCAACCACTCGATGGCTCTCTTGTCATTCAGGTCAAGATTAGCGGTAGGCGGGAACTTGGCAAACGAATTGCCCGCCTCTTGTTTTTTCGGAAATATCGTTTTGTCTTTTCTGTAGTAGTCATAAATACTTTTTACAGTGGGGTTACATATTTTTGGAATCCTACCTTCAAACTCCTTTTTCATTATTTTTGCCATTTCGCTTTCTACTGCTTCCCTCCACTCCGCTTGAGTAGCATTCTTTGGTAAATCCGCTAAAACAGCCCCTACGCCTTTAGTAGTCTTGCCTACCGCCTCCTTATACTTCTTTTGTATTGCTAAGATGTAGGTATCTGCAAATTTCTGCATAGTAGCATCTCCCCAAGCAGTGCCACCAAATTCGTAAGAATCGTATTCTTTTGGTAGCGAATAATCAAACTCTGGTAGCAAATTGGTAGCAAATGTATTGCTACTCGTAGCACTCGGCTCTGTTCTGCCATCACCCGCTACGGGTACGCTATCAACTGCTACGGCGTTATTGCCACTGCTACCAACAGGCGCAGGCAAGAAAGGAGAATCATAACCAAGCTCTTGCGCATATTGCGTCTGGCTTATGATGCCTTGATTATACAATTCCCTTGCATTTGATATTCGCAGTTGCCTTGCCTGCTCATTCTTTATCTCATCACCAGGGAGGGGAGGCGCAAAAACAGTAGTTACCTTGTTTACATTGAAGCCAGCAAGCCGTAACTCCATGAGGCGTGCAAAACTCAGAAATTCGGCTACTATTTGTTGCATAGTTTGTGTTTGGGCGACCATTATTTGAAGCAATACGCGCCCAAACGTTTCCGTTACTGTCCTGTTACGACCTAATAAAGCGGGGTCTTGTTTCAAGCCAGCCGCTACCAACGTATCTACCAACGCGTACATATCAGCAGCATTTGATGCGTTCACTGTACCATCTACATTAAACTCGTGTTTGCCTTTCAGCCCTACAGCGTAGCCATTCGCTACACCGTCCTTTATTCTTTGCGATTGCTGGACGATATACTCCTCAACTCTTTTTTTATACGCTTCTTTGTTCTCTATCACATTACCCTCCGAATTTTTTTCAGGCAGAGGAGCTTCAAGCAACACACTCAAAAAGCCAAACGCACCTAAACGCTTGGTTATATTTTTGAAGTTGATGCTCATGTCGTTCTGAATATCAGCGGGGAACATAGCCGCCAAAAAAGGCGGTAATCCATAAGGCGAAGCGTTACTACGAATTATGGGTATGTACTTGTATTGGTTTGTGTTTAGCTCAACGTATGGGGTAAGACCTCTGTATTGCATACCTGAAGGTACAGCCCTCACTTTTTGCATTGGCACATACCTACCTTGTCTATAAAAGAAACAGATGTCTTCAGGATTTACCGTAACGACTTTCTCAAGCCCCGTCAAGGACACATTCGGAACACACTCCGAAGATATAACCCCGAAGACAGCGATTTGCCTAAACAGGCTGTTGGTAAATGTGGTAGGACTTGAAAACCCGTACCAGCCATTTTCTACTTTTTCCAAGTGGGCGCGCATCTTACGAGCATTGCGCTCCGACACCGCCGCGTCAAAGAATATTTCTTGCTTTGTATTGCCCAAGTCGATGCAGTTCTGCACCGCTTTGGCGAAGTCTTGATGAAATATTGAAAGTTTGTTGAGTTCTGGCAAAATAGCCAATAAAAACTCTGGTGTAACTTCCGAGTAGCTACCTTCTTTGTAGGCGTTCTCATCAACGCTACTACGGTTGCCAACTCCGATATTGTTGGTAAGATTGTTAGCATCAAAACCTTCGTCATTGGCTGTTGATTGCTTTGCAACCTCAACTTTTTTACTAAAAAGGGCTATTATTCTACTAAATATACTCATAATATTACAACTATTTTTAGCAAAATTAACATTTTTAAATTAAAATATCTTAATTTTGCTAAAAATATCTATGCAGAAGTTATATATTGCAGAACTATCCCCAAATGGTGAAAGCCTTGAGATAGACTACTTGCCTAAAGAGGTGAGTTTTAACAGGACTGCTACGGTTGCAACCATAGAGGTAGCAGGTAAAAACAACTCGCCTATCCAATGGACAGGCGGAGATACCAGCGCGAATATCACTATTGGTTTATACAGCAACGAAGAAGGTAGGCAAGACGTTTTACGAAAAGTGGATTGGCTGCAATCACTTACATATTCTGACAGCAAAGGCGTAGTACCAAGGGTAATATTGGTATATGGTAAGCTGTTTAAGGATTATGTATTTATAGTAAAAAGTGTATCTCCCACTTTTGAACACTTCAATAGTTACGTACAGGCACCAATACAAGCAAAAGTCAGTATCGAGCTTTTAGTAGATACACGCGATAGGACATTGCTAAGACAAGATATTAGAAATAGAAATGTATGATAACAAGAGCAAACCTTTTTTACAACGGGTTTACGGCTATCCGACCTAATAAGGATATTTTATTATTTAGAAATAAAATATCGTGGAATCCGCAGATTACTGATAATATACACACCGTTACTACTACTGATACCATTGATAGTATTGCCTACCAATACTATAATCGGTTCATAGCCAATGCGGAAAAATATTGGTGGGTGGTTGCTGATGCAAATAAGATGATGAACCCTTTAGACTTATCGGCTTACGTAGGCAAGACTATACGCATACCAGATATATCTCTGCTTGACTTTAATTAGACAGCCACAGGCGCACTGATACGCGGGTGTGGTGTATAGTCTGTCAAACTAAAGTCTTCATACTTAAAACTAAAAATATCTTTCACATCAGGGTTAAGTTGCATCTTAGGAAGCGGACGCGGAGCGCGAGCAAGCTGTTCTTCTACTTGCTGAAAATGATTTAAGTACAAGTGAGTATCGCCTCCAGTCCATATAAACTCTCCTGCTTCCAACCCGCACACTTGCGCTACCATTTGCGTAAGCAAAGCATAAGAAGCTATATTAAAAGGCACCCCCAAAAACACATCTGCACTTCTTTGGTAGAGTAGGCAAGATAGCTTTCCTTCGGCTATATAAAACTGAAAGAGCGCGTGGCAGGGTGGCAATTTCATCTTGCCTACGTCCGCTACATTCCAAGCACTGATGATGATGCGCCGCGAGTCAGGTGTTTTCTTAATTTGCTCGATGGCTTGCGCTATTTGGTCAATAGTAGTGCCTTCGGGAGTTTGCCACTTGCGCCACTGTGCGCCATATACAGGACCAAGCTCCCCATTTTCATCAGCCCATTCGTCCCAGATACTCACCCCATGTTGTTTCAGATACGCTATATTGGTATCGCCCCTCAAAAACCATAAAAGTTCATAAATGATAGACTTTAGATGTATTTTTTTGGTAGTCAATAACGGGAATCCTTGTGATAAATCGTGGCGCATCTGGTAGCCAAATATACTTTTTGTGCCTACGCCTGTGCGGTCTGTTTTCAAGTTACCGAGCTTGAGAATGTGTTGTAATAAATCCAAATATTGCCGTTCTATGTTCATAACTCGTTTGATTTGTCTATTTGCCCACTGCATGATGCCAAAAAAGCCTCGATTTCTGCCTGAAAGTCCACAAAGTTACGGGCAGTTATAGCAACCCCGCCTGCTTCTTGTACTCTTTTCAAAAAAACTATCTGATAGTCTGACAGTGCGTCCTTGCCTACCTTGACTTCTACGGCAATAAACTTGCCTGTACCCTTGTGGATACCTAACACATCACTCACACCGCGCATGGCACTACCTGAACGATACACGCCGCGCTTGGCATCATACACCCCCACGTTGTTTTGTCGCCACACAAAGAAGCCCATAAGATTTAGATAGTTCACCACACTATTTGTAAGCGAATTTGCCGAAACGCCGCGCTTGGGTGTGCTTCTTGTTTTTTTTGTAATTCGCAAAACTTCTTTTGAGTCTTGCGCGTCGTTCTTTTTTAAGTTTGATGACCAGCCTCGAAAGTTCTTTTTTGTATTTCTCATTATCTTTTTTCAAAAGTTTGGAAAGGTATGACATTATATTTCTGTTGGGAGGCTCAAAGCCTAAATTTTGTAGGTCCTTGATGACCAACTCCCAGCATTCGTTGTAGAGTTTTTCAAACTCCGTTTTGAGTTCGTAGCTATCCTTGGATAAATACGTTTTTGGGGTAGCCTTTGGGAAAAACATGATGAACTCATCAAACGATACGCCGCTTTCCTTTGCTTTATTGGCTAATACGGTAGGCAAGAACAGCGTCTGCAAATCCGTAATAGTAGCCTCCAAATAATCTGCTTCGGTGCAATCGGGGAAGCGTTCTATCACTACCTTAAAGGGGATAAGCGTCCGCAATTCTTTCAACTGCAAATCACTCAAAACTTTCTTTGTAGCAAGTGGACGCTTAGAGTCCACTATACTTTGTCGCTCGCCCAAATCATATACCTCAAGCCAGCGCATAATTTGTGCTTGGTCAATGCCTGAAAAATTGGCGGCACCATACACACTACTTTTAGCTTTGCCAAATACGTACACAAGCTCCTCAAGGGTAAAGTAATAATATTGCGTAAGTATAGCTTCGCACACACTTGCTAATTGTGTGTCAGATACTTTGTAAGGACCAGCAAAAGAGTTCAGCAAATCCTTTACAAGAAACGCCACCGCAATATCGTAATCTATAAACGCCGTTTTGCGCAAACCCGACAAAGAAGGGATATTTTTATTACCAACAAAATTGCGCAAATCTAAACGATTTTGCAGACTAACAAAAGTCGTTATCGCCTGCGGACTGCCTTGCGAGCAGTTCTTCAACAGAGATACCGTGCTTTGCTGCGACGAACCTGTATGTTTCGTAGGCAAGTTCTTGATGTGATTTTGCCCTGTTGTCTGACTTTGTACGGGTAGTTGATTGTTGTCCGTTTGCATGGTGATTTTCGCGTATTGAATTTATGATATTGTTGAATTGACTATTGATGTTGTATAGAGTGAAATTCTGATTTACCCATTCTACTTGGTTCTTTTTGAGGATGTATAAAAAGGCATCTACCACCTGTTTTGGTGTAATCTCTATTTTGTCAAGGTTCACAATGCCCATCTTCTCATTATCCCGCTTGACCTTGCCTGCTATCTCTCTCTCTAATTTCTCTAATATACTCTTCAGAGCCACCCCGTCTCTATCTTCAAAAATGTATGCCCGTTGAAATCTCTCTTCGTGTTGCTCGTAAAAAACGGACAAGCAATCACTATAAGCAGGGTGGGCTTTTTCCTTAGGCTTCGTCTTTTCGCTGAGAAACTTATTGAACCACTTTTGCACATCTTTCATTCGTGAGCCTTTGTTGTTCACTTGCCAATCCTTTGCCGCCCAAGAATGAAAGAACTCGTAGGCATAATGCTCTGACTTTCCATTGCACCCCTGCGCTTTGGCAAAGGCTGTCAATTCTTCAATCGTTGTGGGGGGAAGGGGGTGAGCGCAATCGGGGGTTGGGGGGAAGTCTGCCGTATCAAAGGCATCAACTACCTCCGCTTCTTCTTCAAAATTTTTTAAAGAAATTTCCTCCTCTTTTGGCACTGCGCCTATTGGCGCAGAAGAAAAAGAAACTTTAGTATTACTGTAGTCTTTAGTATTAGTAATCTTTGTATGTTCAACGATTCGTTTAGGGGGTGTAAACGATTCGTTTAGGGGGGTATCAACGAAAGGTTTAGAGGGTGTAAACGAATCGTTTGTACTATTCGTATCGACTTCCTCATTTCTGAAGGTTATTTTTACGATATTTTCAGCAATTATATCTATAAATTGCCTTTCTTGTGCTACATATCCATTGCAATTTACATCTTTAAATTCGCGTGTGATTAACTGGTAATCTACCAACCTATTCAACGCTTCGTTTACGCTTTTAGCTGACCAACCAAACTTTTGTGCGAAGTCCTTAGATTGTTTTTGCAATTTCTCACCAACAAATTTTTTGCTATATCCCTTTAGTTCGTTATTTTCATATATAGGCATAAGCCTATACCAATAGACAATCTCGGACAATAAGACAATAGCCGTAGTATCTGGAGCACCCGACTTGCCCAATATTTCTGAGAACCAAGTATGAGGAATCAGAATCCCTCTGCTAAAGTCTAAGTCTTTTATTGCCAAGACGGAAGGCGTAGATGATAGTATTTTCATAGCGCAATTTTCAATCGTTTCATGTGTAATAGTCCTATTTACCCACCTCATCATAGATGAGTGTGGTGTTTTTGGATATTTTCATGCACCATCATAAGTTGTAAAAATAAAAAAAGCAGGCACTGAGCCTAACCAAAAGCCCGATGACTGCTGCAAAATACAGACAATAAGAAATTTTGTACGCAAAATTTTGCGTATTACAAAATACTACTTATCTTTGCAACGGTTAGAACGTTTCCCTAAAACGCCTAACCCTCGTGCCTCTTGCTTGTGTCAAGGGGTTTTTTTTTACAAAGTAAGTAAATTAAAATATTATCTCCAAAAAAAACATAATATTTTAACTAAAAAACATAATATTTATTGTATGACTACGCTTCTGCCTTGTTCTATGGCTTTTATGACAGCCACCTTGTCAAGGTCTTGGGTAAGGTAGAATATACTTTCTGCCTTCTTGATTTTAGCCTCGATGTGAGGCTTGGCAAGGCGTAAGACCTCCTCAAATACGTTGTACTCGTCCACTTCGGAAGTGCCATAAACTATGTTACGAACCTGATAAGAGCTTATTTTGCTTTCAGGGTGCTTTTCTTTCACAGAGTTCACTATTTTGGCAGCATACCCGCGTGGTAAGAAATCACGGAGTTCGCGAAATAAAATACTTATCTTTTCAGCCGAAGTGTAGTCTTTTAGCTGGTGTAACAATTCTTCAGTCATATATTTATTTTTTAATTTAAAATAATTTACTAATTTTGCGCAAATATACATATATTTTTAATAAAAATTAAAATATTTTAATTTTATGAGAACAAAAGAGGCAATGGAAAAAGCAGAGAGCTTTGCTGAAAGGCTTAATAAAGCCTTGGAGCTGTTAGAGATAAACCAAAAGCAATTTGCAGACGCTCTCAACATTCAACCTGGACAAGTGTCCCAATGGACACGTGGTATAAGCGTCTGGAATTCGGTGGCGTTGGCTACAGCGCAGATAAAGTATCCAAATATCAACTTCCTATACGTCACACTTGGAGATGAGGAGATGACAGGCGGAATACAAGACCCAGTACCTATTAGGACAAAACACGTACTCAGTGCGGCTGAATCTGATTCAGAGAAGCTGAAGGAAGCTCTCGATAGGTCTGCAAAAAACGAAGAGGCGTACAAGAAACTCCTCGCTGCTTACAAAAGCATATTGGGTGATGAAGGGCTTCCTACTTAGATTTCAGAATGCTCTTTAATGAACTGCCGTAGTTCTTCCATAGTCATGGAAGAAAACCTGTTTTCAACCACAACTTTGCCAGAGTGTTCCACATTTTCCTTGTATAGACCAAGCAAACGGTTCTGCTTATCTATAATTTGGGACATACTATCAAGTATTGTTTTGTCGTGCAAACGGGTTTTAACTACTTTTCTTACTTTACCCTTACCCACCTTTTTGTCTTTTTGGTTTTTGTTTTTTTGGTTTTCGTCTTGTACGGCTTCAGTAGTGATAGTAACATCATCTTGGCTACTTTCAAGGTAGAGCTGGTGCATCTCGTCATATAAAAACTGCAACTTTGTGAGTTGCCCTTCAAGGTGCGTTTCTATATCTTTTTTTATGCTTTCCTGCCACATCTTTTGATGTTTACAGTTTACCTCCGTAACCCACTGACGCGACATTTTTACGCCTGTCCTTTCTAATATTATCTTCGCCACTTCTGAATGAGTGTAGTGATATTTTTTATCAGTCAGAAGCTCGATGGCGATTTTTTCTAATTGCTTTCTTGCAAGGTCGGTGTTTTTGTGTGGGTCTCTGACATCTGTACCTGATTTATCTTTCATAGCTAAGTTAAAATATTTTAATAGAAAACACACAAAAATAGTAAAATATTGCGTTTTTTACAAAAAAATAGTAGCTTAATTGACTAAGCTACTATTTTTTTTATGCTTTTTTCCTGTTTGAAGGTCTAAATATGTTTTGTCGAGAGCTTACACTCGACGGTTGCTTCGGCTGCCATGCTTGACTGTATTGGTGATTGGCTATGTCCATTTTTTGGAACACGTCTTCCAACAAAAGCAAATCCACTTCATCAATGCTTGCGCCAATTTCGTTGGCAATATACTCACGTGTAAGCCCAAACTCGTTCACAAGGGTTTTGGCTATATCCGCCATTTTGAAGGCTACGTGTGTGCCTTTTGCCCTGTTGATTCGGATAGTGAGTAGCATTCTTTCAGGCTCGCTTATATCTAAGATACAGCATGGGACAAGCCAGCCGTTCATACGCGCCAAGGTGGTGCGGTGGTAGCCATCTATAACCTTCCTGTCTTGGGTAACGAGTACAGGTTGTATCCAGCCATTTTTGCTCAGGCTAAGATGTAGTAGCCGCATTTCGTCAGGTTGGACTACATTAGGGTTGTAGTCATTGGCAGATAGTTCGTCAGCATTAAGCCAAACGATATGCTCAATCGGGTTGTAAGGCAGTTTGCCTCTTAAAATTTTCATATATTTACAGTTGAGGAATAGATTACTTTCTACACTTGATTTATGTTTATAGGCACAAGTGATAGCCTTTCATACCAATTTTGTGGGTTTTCAACATTTTCCACAAAATCAATATCTTTTTTGATGCCTTGCCTCTTCATGGCGATAAAAAAGGCATACGTTGTCTTATAAGCGGGCGACTTCTTGCCTGCCCGTAGGTCGCAAAGATGTTGTTTCCAAAGGTTCGGATACTCAAAACGTATGTGTAGCCTCATGTGGCAACCAACACAAATAGGACGTAGCTCCTCTAATGGCTTAGAGTAATCCTCCAAGTGGTAGTGGAGTGTGCCTTCTGTTTGACCACACATACAACATCTATTTGGAGGCAATAACTCCCCATTTTTTATAGCGTTTCGTATGATAGTCCCGACTTTGTTTCGTTCTTTGCCGCTAAATCCGTTATAGTCTTTCATAAGTTTTTGGTTCTAAAAGTCGTACATTTTTGTACGAATGAGTTAATTCATAATAAGTAGAAAGGGCTTTCGCCTCAGCGTCTGCGGTAGGCAAGATGTTTTTAGGATTGGCTACTGGTTTCCTACCTTCCAAAACTATTTTTTTCACACCATTACACCAAAGCACTTTTGCTAATTTTTGTACCAACTCAATACCTCTATCAGCTATCTCAGGCAGCACGCGCCGAGCAATTAAAAGGGTGGGTTTGTGAACTTTGAGTATAGCCTCAAATTTTTCTAAATGTAGGTCTGTTATCAAAAGCCTTTCTTGCAACACTAATGGGTGTTTAACAGCCTTTTCTGCAAATGCCTTGTTGCCTTCTACCGCGACACATAAGGACCTACCCAATTTAATAGCCTGCACAGATAAAAGAGAAGTGCAAGCCCCTATATCTATACAAGGCTCATTTTCAGAGGCGTATGTTGCTATTATCTTTGCTATATCGGTGTGGATAGCAGGGAAAACACTAAATTCGTTGTATGCTTTTATGTAAGCATCGTCATCAAATCTCTTGGTCTTGCTCATAGTTTTTTTCTTTTTGAGTAGTGTTGTTTAGTCCTTTTGGCATAATCGTTCTCTTGTATGCACCATTTACTATAGACTTGAAAACATACAGGATAGGGTAGCCGCCGTATGGATTGTTATGCTTCCCTTCCCTTATGGCTTTCTCACGTGCCTTTTCTGTACGTGAAACTTGCTCTATCGCCTTGCTTCGTTGCTCGGGGTCTGTTATATTTTCAGATATATACTGATATATGCCTGAGAAAGAGCGTGGGTATTTTAATATGATGCCATACCTATCGAGTGAACCAAAATAACGCTCTTGCAATCTTGCCTCTGGGAAAATTTCACACACTTGGGCGTAAAACGTAGGCTCTGACTCTTTGAGCTTGTGTATTTGCTTGCTTGCTTCTGCATGCAAAGGAGTGCTTACACGCATCGGCATATTGGCAAATAGTTGGTTGTCATAGCTTTTGCAATAAGGAATACCACGTTCGTACATATATTTGAATATGTCTTTCTCCTCCCAATCATAAATAGGCTTGATTTTCTTGATGTGAGGCGATTCGCTGTCAGATATGTAACACTCATGCGCCTTTCTCAATATACCTGACAGACGTATCAAACTTTCTGAAGCCCGTATTCCTATCAATAGTCCTATTTTCCCCTTACCGTCCTTTGTGGTAAATTCATCAGCAGTATATTGACTCATCACTTTGTCAGTAGTGATAGCATATTCGGGCTTTGGGCGTATCCAACGCCTGTTGTTGTCCCATTGCACGTAAGTTTCTTTATTGCCAAGCACATACTTCTCGCTCTCGAGCGGTATGCAGTAATAGCGAAAATCAAATCTACCACTCAAGCGTACTTCGTTCACAAAGTCAATGACCGTATCTTGAATAAGCTCTTCATCTCTGAAAATGACCTTTACCTTTTGCTTGATGCCCAATTCCTTATACACCTCGTCCACTAAATTCAACAATACCCAACTGTCTTTACCTCCACTGAAGCAGACGTAAAGGGTGTCAAAAGTATTTATGATGTGTTTAATTCGCTGTATAGCAGCATCAAGTACGTTGTGAGGTAAGTAGTCAAACAAATTTTCTTTGTTGCTACTCATGGGTTGCCTCCTTTCTTAAAAGGGTGTCAAGTTTATCTAAAAAAGTTGCATCTTTCTCACAAAGGTCAGCTATTAAGCTAAACCTCGCGAAAATATGGGGGCTTTGTAACACCGTTTCCGTATGTAATGACAAGCGTTCAGATACAGTTTCTGCCTCCTCATACACATTACGTAAGTAGATAAGGAAGTTATCCCAACTCGTGCGCTGGGCAATGCTATCAAATATAATCTCATATTTGATGACCATTCCTAATTCTTTGGCGTTGTCGCCATCTTCTACGTTGTTTCCCTCTAATTCTTCTTGGAGGCTATCCAAATGCTCTGAAAAATCCGAAATATTTGGTATTTGTGTATCACGAAGGAATTTATCTCCTAACGCACTAAGCTCTTCAAAATCGTAATGATTGGCAAGCATATCCAAGTTCCACGTTCCATGGTGATGGTTATCAAGCAACGCCCTTTTTTTCATTACTGAATCTGGTAGATTATAGGCAATACAAGTGTTTACTTCTTTGTATCCTAACATCTTACAAGCCTGTAATCGCTGGTTACCTGCGTAAACCACTTTTTTACCTGTTGCAATATCTTCAATAGCAAAAATAGGCTTGCCAATAAAAAAGTCGGGGTCGCCCTCTATGTCAGACATTAGTTGCTGGAAGTCCAGCTTTTTTATGTCGCGTGGGTTCAACTCGTTTCCTACCAACTCTTGTATAGGCACAAGCTCCACGCGCTCGTCATAGCGGTTGTTTAACATTTTTTTCTTTTTTTGAGGAATAAATATATTATTACGCAAAGTTAAAATATTTTTTATTAAAAACATTATATTTCAACATAATTGTATAAATTTGCAGAAATAACAAAATATTTTAACTATATAAGTATGGAAACTCATGTATTTACGCTTCCTTCTGGTCCTGAATGTGAGATAACCCCATTTACGGGTAAGGAACGTGAGATTTATACTAACCGTGCGTATCTGAAGGACAACTCTATGTTGCCGCGTTTGCTAAAAAGCATGGTCGTGCGTATAGGTAGCGAAACAAACATAAGGTACAACATATCCACAACGGACAAAGACCAAAGCGGTTTCGATGTGTTGGACTTGTTAGTAGAAGATGTGAACTACATACTACTTCAGGCACACCGCTTTGATGTAGATTTCGAAGATGTATTTACCTTTGACTATGAGTTCAAAGGGTACGTCCAAAATAGCGAAGACGACAAAACTATACAGGTGTGTAAAATGCACCCTATTTCTGTAAACCTTGCGGATATTGAAATAGTCAAACCGAAGTCGCCTCGCTATGAAGATGGCAACCTCAAATTTTTGGAGTTACAGTTTGTGGAGTATAAAGACGTGATAGCGGCAGCCAAACACATACCTATCCGTATAGACAAGGTACATGAGGAGTTTGTGTTTGACATGCTTACACTAAGGCTCAACAAAGAGGCGGAGCGGAAAAAACTCACCCCAAGTATAAATAGTACGCTGGTTATGCGTAACCTGCGTATTCGTTATGATGACAAAGAAGTAGCAGTCGACCTGAAAAGTATGCGCTCTGCTCATATTGGTAAAATACAGAAATTTATAAAGGGGTGTGAGGGTTCATGCGACCTAAGCGTGGTCGTTGATAACGAATACTACTTGGATAGTATGCCTATCAATGACTCCAACTTGCCTAAAATATCGTTTAACTTACTCAGCGTACCTGATTTTTTATTTCAGGGGGTGATTTAGATGAAGAATACTTCTACCTAAACTATGGCGGCATGAGCCTTAGTTATGAAGACTTCTTTTACGCCCCACTGAAAAAAATAAGGAAATGGGTAAATCTGATGAGAACCCAAAAGAAAAACGAAGCCAAATCACTTAAAAAATAAAGCCTGTCGCAAAGACAGGCTTTATTTTTTTACGAAATATCACTATCGTCGTATTGGATAACACTGTTCTTTATTGCATTAGCAAGGAAGGCGTTGCTAATGCAATCTAAAACAAACATTATTCGTCCAAAGTCTGCGTGAACTACGCCAGACTCTTGTGTTTGCTGGATTATGAGTGTCTTCGCCTCGTTTAGTATTTGGGCGATATTTTCAGCTGAATCAATGTTATTCAGCTGTTTTAGGATAGCATCAGCATCTCCTTTTACAATATATGAAGTCATGGATTTGAGGTTTTATAGCGCAAATATAGTATATATATACACATATTATTAAAATAAATTAAAATATTTTAATAATTATTTGGAAAAGTTAAAATATTTTAATAATTTTGCATTGTAATAATAAAAAAAGTTAAAATATTATGACTTACTATAAATATAATCACAATAACAAAGCCATCTACGTAATGGCAAAAACCAAAAGAGATGCTGTAAAAGAGATAGCTTACCAAATAAAAGATACGGTTGATGAGAAATCCGTCATCAAGCTACCAAAAAATGTGTATCCACCATTTAGAAGACAGTAATGAAACCCTACGGATTGCAAACAAAACGCTCAAAGAGCGAAAACGACAAAAAAGGTAAGTGGTCAAGGGTAGAATGGGCAAACTTTCTACGCCAAAGCAAAAAAAAAGCTCGCCAAGCGAGTAAAAAACAAATAATAGGACAACTAAACGATATAGTGTAATGGCAAGCAAAAGAGATAAAGATTTCCACAAGATGCGCAATCCAGAGGCTTACGGATTAGACAGCAATTTCAAAACGCCTCTCACAAAGCAAGAAGCTGAAGCGAAAAAAAGGTTAGACAAAATAGCCTCAAAATACGGCTTCAAAGAAAAGGTGCAAAATAAACGTAGACGTTGCAACTCTCGCAAAAGCAATCAATCTGCCAAGCAAATGGTAAACCAGATAGACAGGGCGAGAGGCAAACAAGAAATCATCAAAATCCTGAAAGAAATATGAAACCATACGGCTCAAATATAAAGTGGCACAAAGAAAATGAAAGGAGGCGAGGACAGTGTTCTGCACAATCATTCAAAGCCCTGCTTCGATTGGGAAAAAAAAGAGCCAGAGCAGAGGCAAAAATGCAAATCATCAACGAAACACATAATTCCACCACATGAAAACATCACCAATATACACTACGATAGTAGAGTTTGTGTTAGGCAAAATTGCCAAGTGCCAGTACGAAACGCGCCGACTACACAGCACAGCTATCAACTTAGTAGCTCAAAAACTGGCTGAAAGGGTAGCAAAACGCCCTATGATGACCACTGCAAACAAAAGACACGCTATCATAGATATAGTGTACTGCGAATGGAATCACGGAAACCTTGTAAGCCTTGACAACAAACTTTACACAAAAGACGCTTTGTAACTATGTGCCAAAACAGACCTCAAAGACAATACAAAACCCATTGGCTTTGCTATAAATGCGGTTATAGCAAGAAAAGTAACGAAATCGTAGGCGCGGTTTATGGGAACTGCCAACATTGTGGTAATAACGAAATGTTACCTGTATCTTTTGATTTTGAAGCCCCACGCAAAAACAGCGCAAAGCATAAGCGAATGATGAAGCTACTCAAAAAAGGGTATGTTATCAAACCTATCCACGGATGCGGTTGCAATGTAGGCAGACGAAATACTCAACCCTCAAAATGGACGGCTACCTCTGCAAAACAAAATAAGCAAGTTTGGCAAACAAACGGCAAACAAAAACCAAGACTTGTGTACGAAAAATAAAACAACACTTCAAAAACATGGGAAAATCAAAAATAGAATGGACTGACGCGGTATGGAATCCCGTAGTCGGTTGCGAAAAAGTAAGTGAAGCCTGCAAAAATTGCTACGCTATAGGCATGGCGCACAGGCTTGCAGGTATAGAACACTCTGCAAAGAAATACGAAGGCATCACGAAAAAGACCGAAGGTGGGCGTATCAATTTCACAGGCAAGGTTCGCCTTGATGAAGCGTCTTTGCTCAAGCCCTTTCAATGGAAAAAAGGCAAGAAAATCTTTGCAAACTCGATGGGCGACCTTTTCCATAAAGACGTGCCGTTTGAATGGATTGATAAAGTATTTGCTGTTATGGCTCTTTGCCCTCATCACACTTTTCAGATACTCACGAAACGCCCCGAAAGAATGAGGGAGTATTTTGAAAGTAGGGTATCTAATTTCAACCAGCCCATTGAAGATTGCATCCTCGAAATAGTAAGGAAAGATGATATTGTTTTTGAAAATAACAAAAACAACGCATGGGTTTCTTTATTCAAAGAGTGGGTAGATGAAGGTGGGCAAAAAGCATATTGCACCTTATCGACAGACGCGATGCCTAATGTATGGCTTGGGGCAACAGTTGAAAATCAAAAAACGGCAAATGAGCGTATTCCCCACCTCCTTGCCTGCCCTGCAAAGGTAAGGTTTTTGAGTTGTGAGCCTTTGCTTGAGGCTATTGATTTGAACGGGATATTTGAGGACTTTTGTGATGGTGGCAAAATGTCTTATATATACCCATTAAAAGGGTACAGGCATACAACACAAACGATTAAGAATACTACTATTCCTAAAATCGACTGGGTTATCGTAGGCGGAGAGTCTGGGCGAGGTGCAAGACCTACCCACCCTGATTGGGTACGCTCTATCCGCGACCAATGCAAAGAGGCTGGTGTTCCTTTCTTTTTTAAGCAATGGGGCGAGTGGTTGCCTGCTGATGGACGTAGGCTTTACCAATACAAGAGGATAGATATAGACTTTGAAACCTGTATGCTCAAAGTAGGCAAGCACGCATCAGGTCGCCTAATTGATGGGCAAGAACACAACGAGATGCCTCAACCGTAAAAACTCAAAAATATGATAATACAGATAGTAGAACATCATAACCCTTTTTGGATTGGGCTTGTATTTAAGACCCAAAAAGAGTTTGGTTCAGGCGAAGATGATGCCTATTACATCTTAGAACCGTTGCCTATAAGTGTAGGGGTTATGCCAGACGCTATACGAAAGTCTTGTTGTAAGATACTCGATGTTGATGATGCAAAAGTCGAATCCTTACTACTTGAATACACTGTTTTGAGGCTGAATTTTATCAACTCGAATTAACCGTAAAAACTGCCTTTCGGAAGTGTCAGGCAGTCCGCACCCTGCGGGCTTTGCAAGTAGGGTGCTTTTTTCAAAACGCTAAACTATAAAAATATGATTATTGCATTTGAAACACCTAAAAACTCTAAGGTCAATACGCTAATAAACAAAATAGTAGGAAGCACTGCCCACTGTTTTATAGATGACTATACTGAAAATGAGGATAGATTAGCCTATTGCGACTGCCATTCATTTGACCACCTTGAATATAGTGGCTACGGAGAGTTAGGCAGTAAAAGTTATGGCTACCGATTTGTTTTTAGAGGTAGCGAAAATGATACGGAAGCCGAGGAGGCAATGGCAGAAAATGGTTGTGAATACTATCCTGAAGCAGTGAATAGGGATAATGTAGAGGACTTCAATAACGCCTACATCATGGCTTATCACTTGAGTAGCTATATTGAAATCAAAGGGCAGTTACCTAAGAACTCCACAGCCTACAAAACGCTACACATCTACGATGGAGGCGGGTTTGTATTTCAAGAAACATTAGAGGAGGCTAAAAGGCAATATGACGAACACAAAGAAAAATTACTACAATACGGATACGAATTTTAACAATCAATAGTATGAAAACACAATCAATACCTTTAGGCAAGTACACACACCTCGTACACCCTGAAGACTTCAGGCAAGACACCTACGACAAGCTCCTTGAAACGGTAGACAGAAAGCAAGAGGTGGTTTTCAGGCGAGGCATTGGCACACTCGAATACGGCTACATCAGTAGCGAAAACGAGCGAGGCGTTTTTGTCAAGTTCTCCCACGACTTATTAGGCTTTCTCTATACGGAAGACGCATGGGAAGCTACCACTTCTAAATTTTGCGATAGAGAACAAATAGAATATGTATCTCTTTTGCAAGAGTTATGCCGCGAAAAAGGAGTAGCATTATACGGTTTTATGATGCCTGTTATCCTTACACAATACCTGTATAAAAAAGTCGCTGATGAGGATTTAAGGCGATTTAGCAAGGAACAACTCAAGACATATATAGAAGGACTTTATTTGAGTGGACAGTTCTATGCTAACGATTGGGTAGCAGGTCATGAGCTTTTGAAATCTCTCGGCTTTGTAGAAAAGGAGAGGGATTGTGGACACAGAAAATTTATATCACTTGTTTACGAACCTCAAATAGAGCAACTATGAACGACAAACCCACAACCAAAACTCTTGCCTGCGTGCAAAGCGAAAAAGAAGGCATTATCTTCATACAATTATACGAAGACAGCACGCCCCCCAGCTACGACCTCTTTGCTTACTGCAAATTACTTGCTGACCAATACGAAGGTGCAACTTGGTTCGTAGGAGATGCGAGCCGCTACAATCTTAACTATATTCCTAAGTATCACAATGACTGACTACGATAAAATCCTATCACTTTTGGAAAGACGCTATCGCCTCATACTTGAGAAGTACCCAAATCCAAATACGGCTACGGAAATACAAGAACAGGAGCTATGGGGCAGCCTCTCACGGTTTGAATACATCATAGGAAATATGGAAGTAGAACCGACTACGGCGTTGAGGCTTTTCAAGGAGGGCTTGTTAGAACCCGATGGAGAGTACAACTCAAAAGAATACAGCTTCAAAATGTGGCGCATGAAGTTCGTGGAGCGTCTGAGGCACAAACCTGTGCAAAACGTAACTTACAAAGAGCTGCTATATTGTTTTAGCAGGGACATAATAAAAGGTACGCTCATTACTTACAAGGGGCTGTATTTTGAGCAGGTAGGCGAGGGTAACGAGTGGGCAGTGTATAATTCGGCAGGCAAGTGTTTAGATGTCTGCATCTTTAGCAACTTACTACAACAACAGGAAATCAATAAGGCTTCCGAAGGTGTAAAAAAAGAAAAAGACTATTGTTTTGACTATCATTTCAATAAACTGTATGAAAACATATAATTTAGGAGAATGTGATAATTTCGGTTGTTTTTTAACTGAAAGAACTTTCGCCACTGAGCTTAGGGACAAAATTATAAAAATGCCTGTCAAACAACGAGAGTTGGCAATCAAGAATTTTAGAAATACTCATAAGACGCTAATCCCAAAGGAATATTGGAGTGATGTTGTTTATATGACAGAGTATAATAAATATAGACGCCTTACTGATTGCGTAGAACAAGCCATGCTTGATAATGTTATCGGTGGGATTATCAAAGAGTTATTTGAAGAAGAAGGATTATGAACGAACAACTATTGAATGAACTAAGGCATTGCGCCTGTGGTGTGTACGAGCTTCCTAAAAGGCTAAAAGATGAGGATAAAGAAATGGCAAGGCATTTTTATAGAAAAGCGGTCTATCTTTTTCAAATTCAAAACCATTCCATGTTTTTGCATCAACTACAACTAAACCACCATTACGACTACTCGAATGAAACTCAAAATCCTTGACCTATTCTGCGGTGCTGGAGGTAGCACAACGGGAGCGTATCTTTCAGGCGTGGCGGAGGTAGTAGCGTGCATCAACCATGATGCGACCGCTATCCGAAGCCATGCGGCTAACTACCCAGCTTGCCTCCACTACATTGAAGATATACGCCTCTTTGATGAGCGCGTCTTGCCTACGGTGGACATTATCACCATGTCGGCTGAGTGTACGCACTTTTCGATAGCTAAGGGAGGCGAGAGCCGTAACGCTGACAGCAGGACTTTGAGTGAGGAACTGTACCGCTACATACAGCATTGCGCCCCCTCTATCATCATAGTAGAGAATGTGAAGGAGTTTATGACGTGGTCGCCACTGGTACAAAAGGTGGATAAGGCAGGCAAGCCCGTTTTCAAAGCGAATGGCGAGCCTTACCTTGTGCCTGGCGTAGATAAAAACAAACTTGGCTGTGAGTACAAGCGTTGGGTGCAGACTATCAAAGATATGGGCTATGAGTATCAAAGTCGTGTGTTGAATAGTGCCGACTTCGGGGCTTATACAAGCCGTGTGCGCTACTTTGGTATCTTCGTGAAGCAAGGAATGAAAATCAAGTTTCCCTTGCCTACACACGCAAAGAACCCGCCTAAAGGCTCGCCTATCTCAAAATGGAAATCAGTGCGCGACCTATTAGACTTCGCAAACAAAGGGCAGAGTATCTTTGATAGGAAAACGCCCCTCAAAGAAAACACTTTGAAACGCATCTATGCTGGTCTGCAAAAGTTCGTGCCTCAAAGCGCAGGCGAGTGGATAGTCAAGTTTTTGAGCAATAGCCCACTGACAGGCACGAATAGAGGCGCGACAGTAGAAGAACCCCTACACACCATCACCACACAAGGGCGCATGGGTTTGGCGAGTGTAGAGTTTATTGATGGCTACAAAACACGCATAGACGCAATTAGCAGTGTGGAAAGCCCCTTGCCTACCCTCGATACATTGTGTAATAAGGGTATGGTAACGGCAGAGATGTCGGGAGCATTTCTTGACAAATACTATGGCATCAGCAATGCGCAAAGTGTGGACAAGCCCTGCGACACGATAACGACTGTAGATAGGTTTTCGCTTATTCAACCGCTATTCATTGATAAGCAGTTCACGAATTGCGAAGGGCAAAGTATAGACCGCGCCTTAGACACTATCACAACCGTTCCGAAGTTTGCTATCGTGCAGGGGGAAGTGCCATTCCTTATGACTGACCAATTCAGTAGCAACGGACACGATATTGACAAACCACACCCTACAATCGTAGCTTGTGATAAAAACACTTGGCTCATTCAATCAGAGGCGAAAGAACCGAAATACACGATAGAAGCATCTGATAGCGAATATACAAAGAAAATAAAGGCGTTCATGCAGGCGCATGGTATCTCCGATATTTTTATGCGTATGTTGTGCGTGGACAAAGAGCTAAAAGTAATACAGGGCTTCCCTGCTGACTATGTGCTTCTTGGCACGCGGAAAGACCGCAAGAAGTTCGTGGGCAACTCGGTCGTACCACAGATGATGGCGGCACTTATCAAAACTATTGTAGAAGCGAATTATGACAAACGGATACACTGAGTATTGTGAGTGGGTAAAGCCTGATTTTTCTAATCTTGGGCAAGCGCGAAAAGATGCGACTTGGAATTGGGATTGGGCTACCTTTTTCTTTCTTTTCAATGTAGTGGAAGAACAGGGAAAAATTACAGTTTATCTTTTTGGTTTATGTCGTGAAGGCTTTGAATGTAAACCAGCAAGTAAAAGCAATAAAAAGCCTTTTTTCAAGTCTGAAATTGATGCTTGGGAGTCGGCTTGGGAAGAATACAACTATTGTAGGTACTATTTGGAAAATGACGCAATAGATTTATTTGAGAAAATATACAGCACTATAAAATCCATTATTTAGTTAAAAATATTTATCTAAATAATTGTAAATCAACAATTTAATTTGTAACTTTGAGTATGAAAACAAAAGAAGTAACCCTATATATTTGCGAGCATTGCGGTAAAAAATACCAGCGCGAAAAGGCGTGCTTGGCGCATGAGGCAATGTGCTATCATAACCCTGAAAACAAGACTTGCTGTTATGGGTGCAAGTTTTTAGAGAAAGTAGCAGCTACACATTATTACAATTATGGAGACAGGCTTTTAGAAAAGAAAGTAAACGTTTTTCGGTGCAAAAAGAAAGGAGTATATCTGACTCCACCACAATACGATAACGACCGCTACGACCTACATGCAGAAAACGTAACAATGCCAGCCGAATGTGCTGAATACGTTTGGCAATATGCGAAAGGATAAATTTACGACCTTTCAAAATAACCCTTTAAACAACTCGTAAAATGAATAATTCATTGATTTCTATTAAATTACAAGACTTAAAAAAACGTCTTGAACAATGTTTAGAGCAAAACAAAGCCGTTGAGAAAAACCTCGATGAGCAAATGAGGCAATGCCTTTTAATGAAGTCAGACAATAATTTATCAAATCAGGACAGGTTAGAATATGCTTCTGCTTACATAGAGGCTAAAGAGCAGTATTTGTATCTGACAGGGGAAACAAACACACTAAACGACACCATTACAGAAATCACAAAAATATTAGAACAATAACATCTCAAAATAACCCTTTAAACAACTAATAAAATGCAAGTAAACATCATTCAAATAGGCAATTCCAAAGGGATACTCCTATCAAAATCAATCATTGACCAATACGGTTTCACTGACAAAGTAGAGCTTACCTTAGAGAAAGACCGCATCATCATCACGCCTGTCGAAGAGCCACGCAAAGGTTGGGCAGAAGCATTTACCCAAATGCACGCCAATGGAGACGACAAACCACTTATTCCTGACGTTTTTGAAGATGAAGAGTAACAAGCTCCTTTTCCCAGCAGGCAAGAATGACGAATGTTATACCCCTGCCTACTTTGTTGAATTGATTTTGCCTTACCTGCCTGCGGGCGCGGTGGTGTGGTGTCCGTTTGATACGGCAGAAAGTGAGTTTGTCAAGCTCATAACTGCCAAAGGGCATAAGGTCATCTACTCACACAAAGACGCAGGGCAAGACTTCCACAACTATATGCCTGATGAGCCTTTTGATGTAGTGCTGACTAATCCAGCCTTTACAGGTAAGCGCGAAACACTCGACCGCATTTTGAGCTTCGGAAAGCCCTTTGCAATAGTGATGACGTGTGCATGGTTCAATGATGCATCTTTGTATGATGCCTTCCTATTAGTGGGGCGCAATATGCAATGGCTATTTACAAATAAGCGCGTGGACTATCAAGGGACAGGCAAGATAACCTTTATGAGTGGGTATTTGTGTTGTGATTTTCTACCCCGCGACATTATGATTGCCCCACTAAAAACGCCTTCAAAAAGTAAAAGAAAAAATATAACTATAAAATGACTAAACTCCTTACCATACCTATCGAGGTCGCAGACTTCATAGCTCAATACGCGGTGCTTGCTATCTCTATTTCGGGAGGTAAGGACAGTCAGGCACTCCTACACGCTGTAATGGAATGGTACAGGCGCGAAGGCTTGACCAACCGCGTCTTTGCTATCCATGCGGATTTAGGGCGTGCAGAGTGGGCGCAAACACCCGCCTTTGTGGAAAGCCTTTGCAAACTGTATGAAGTGGAGTTGGTCGTAGTGCGCAGGACCCGCGAAGGCAAAGAAGTTGATTTAGTCGATGGGTGGGAAAGGCGTATGAAACAACTCGAAGGGCAAAACAAGCCCCATTGGAGTAGTGCGAAGTCCCGCTATTGCACTTCTGACTTCAAAACACAGCCTATCAACGCCTACCTCAAGCAGTTTGATAAGGTCATCAGCATAGAGGGCATACGCTGGCAGGAAAGCAAGGCACGTTCTTTGAAGCCCCGCGTGTCGAGGCGTAATGGTATGATGCGCAAAGCTCTCACGTGGAACGCTATATGCGACTTTACCATCGAGGACGTATGGGCTACGGGTGGGCAGTCGCAGGAAAGTTATTTGGAGGCGCAAAGATTATACAGGCTAACAGGCGTTGTGCCTGAATGGTGGAACTTCCACCCAGCTTATGCAATGGGCAACACGCGCCTATCTTGTGCGCTTTGTGTCTTGGCAAATAACAACGATTTCCGCAATGGCATACGCTACAATCCAGCCCTTGCCTCCCTACTTTCGGAGATGGAAACGCAGTCAGGCTTCACTTTCAGGCAAGGCAAAAGTATTGCAGAGGTAAGGCAGGAATTTAACAAAAAACTCTCACTTTTTTAGTATAAATACTTGCAAATCAATAAGTTATATATTATATTTGTGGTATGAAATACTGTAAAATATCAACTACTTCAGGCAGAGGATGCCGTAAAAAATTGAAGAAAGCTAAATCTAAAACACAGAGATTAGCCTCTAAAAAAATGTGTTTTCATTCTTTGAAAGGTGACGACCTCAAAAATGAGAAAATTGTTACAGATAACTCAAGATTTATTTGGTAAATATATGAAAGCATACAATAAAGACAAATTCAAAAGGCGAAAGCAAGCAAAATTACAATGTGGTGACCACTCGAAACACTCACAACAGTATCGCCCATTGAATACACATGGAAACAGACGCAGAGAACACGCATTAAAAGTGTCGGAAAGGCAAGCGGCTAAGAGAGATATACTTAATCAATTACTTCACTAAAAAACTAATTATATGCTTGACTTAAATTGCCAAAAATGTGGTGTAAAATACCAGAAACCAGAAGAATTTGAGCAATACAACAAAGAACACCCTAATGTGTTTTGGCGGTGGAGTTTGTCATTTTGCGACAGTTGCCGAAGGTATAGAGAGGCTGAGGCACTAAAAAAACTCTCCTTTGTTATCGATGAAATTATCAATCAAGAAGGAAAAGCAATATGACCAAAGTAATTGAATTTATAGAAAATAAATTAGCTATGATAAGTACCGAACTTGCAGACCTTAAAAAGGACTTGCCTAAAATGGTAAATAGCAAAATTTTCGATTCGCTTTGCATGCAAAACGTACAACTTCAAATGCGCATAGCTGATTTACAAAAAATTAAAGAACTTTTGCAAAAAGAAGTACAACATGAACAAAAAAACTTATAGGCATAATCGGAAATTGTTGTCAGCTTTTCAGGAAGTGCAAGACAATAGGCATTCCTTGAATATTTGGCTCACTGAATTGAGAAAGGCGAAACATCAATTAGCCGAGTACGAAAAAAGTATAGGATTTGAGGGTGATGTAACTGAACTCGACGAATCGGAGATGGAAGAGGCACACGTTGCTTTGTATTACGTACTTCTTAGAAAGCAGGTAGCCGTATATGAAAGGGCTTCAGGATTAAAAGAGGCTATCTTAAAGTTTCGTATGATACGAGATAACTTGTATTCATCACATATAAAAGAACATATTTTGAAATTTCGTAAAAAATATGGATACAACTGACAAACCCACGCGCGTACAGCGCACTCGACAAAAAGGGAAAGGCTACCTTTTTCCCGAAGGCAAGCAAAACGACTTGCCCATTAAAGCCGTTTCGCGCCCTTCAAAGTGGGGCAACCCTTACAAGGTAGGGAAAGATGGTATCAAAGACGTTTCAGAAGCGGTTGCTTTGTTTGAAAAAGACATTAACGATATAGTGTTGTGGAAACAGAGTATAAAATCGGAACTCAAAGGCAAGAACCTCGCCTGCTGGTGCAAATTAGGAACGCCCTGCCATGCAGACATACTTTTGAAAATTGCCAATGAATAAATCAATATGCCAGAATATGCCAGAAAATTTTGAATATGAGCTTTCTACCTGTTCAGATTGCCACGAACTATACTGTATTTGTGATGATGATTGGTATCCTGCGGATACAGATAATGATGAAGACTATCGTTGCGACTTTTGCGGACGCATTACTTGCGTGTGCGGAGCTGACGAAGAAGAGTATAGCGGCTTGTATCAATCACCTTCTTGCTACATTTGTGGTTGTGATATGCCCAACGGATTTGATTTTCCGCTCGTTTGTGAAGTTTGCAAGGATAAGCCCGAAGAACCTGCAAATGACCTAAACGAACTTTTACCATTTTGACCATGAACCTATTTGACATACTCGCCATTGGCGAAGCGACAAGGCTAAACAAGCTCGTGCAAAGGGTGAACTTTGAAGATATTGATGCTTTCATAAGAAAAAATGAGGCTTCATTGAGTATGATAACCCTCCTTGATATACATACTGCACAATCCGAAGACATATCTTATTTGTATGTAGTCATGGGTGATTATCAAGTCGTTACTACTGACTATGAAGAAGCCCTACGCTTTGCTATACAAAAAAATATTGACCAGCTAAATTTTTACAAATATGCAAATTGACGAAAAAGCACTTTCATTTGTGCAATCCATCATGGAGTTTATCGAGGCAGTCCTAAAAAGCGACAGCCCTATGATGATTAACTACGGGGCAGTGAATATAAAAACAGGCGAACAGTTCCCAGCCGTTTCTATCTGGGCAGGCAAGGTAGATGACGAAGGCAATCCGCCAAGCCCTATCAAGCGCATACTTGAATTAAGACAAGAGCTTGATGCGTTGAAAGTGAAACTCAAAACGGCTACACGCTGGATACCTGTTGAGGAAGCCTTGCCTACTGAAAATGGCTACTATTTTACAAAAGTAGAAGAAAGTTTACCAAAAAATTGTAAAGTTATAGTAACAGAGTTTGTAAACGGTACATTCTATTGTGAATGTTTTGAAGATGCTGTTAAAGATGTTACGCATTGGCGCAAAATTGATTAAATATGGTAGCTAACTACACCACCACTATATCGGTTACAAAGACCGTAGGCGAGATAGAAACCCTGCTCGTAAAGCTGGGCGTTTTGCACATAGGCAAGTCTTATGAAAATGGGGAAATCATAGCCCTTACTTTTGCTATAGAAAGAGAAGGCGTATTACTCAATTTTCGCTTGCCTGCCAATTACAAAGAGGCGTTTTTGCTTTTGAAGAGAGAGAAGTTATCTCCTAAATTCAAAACCGAAGCACAGGCTTTGCGCGTAGCTTGGCGCACACTGAAATATTGGGTGGAGGCGCAAATTGATATGCTCGCCTTGCGTATGGTTGAGCTTACAGAAGTATTTTTGCCTTACCTGCTCCTCGATAGTGGGCAAACACTTTTTGAAAGTATAAAAAATCAAAACTTCAAACTTTTGAATTGATATGGAAAACGAGAAAATAATCGTAGTGGGTGGTCGCAATGTGGGCAAAATCCACGCTATGATGGTAGCCCTTGCTGAACAAGGTATTGAAGTGATACATCAAGCGAGTGATGAAATACAAGACGCACTCAAGAATACTGACGTAATCACTACGCTTGAGCGCGAAGTTTTGCTGATGAATGAGGCAAAGCCCATCATCATACCCTCTACGAAACCCAAAAGGCGAAACAATAAACCTCCCCAAGATTGGGGAAAGTATCAAAGATTTTTTAGAGGATAGCTAAAAAAGTAATCTAATACTTTGATTTTCAATATTTTATGTTTATATTTGAGGTATGGAAAACGATAAAACAGGCTTTGACAGGCTTCGCGAAACGATAGGCTCAGACGAGCAAAACGCCTATTTATTGATTGCGCTTGGCATACAAGAGTACCACCGTGTTGAAACAGAAAATGGAGAGCCTCGCCTTACAGAATGGTTCGACCATTCTTGGACGAGTTTGGAAAGTACAGCCTCTTGTTTGGCGAGTGATATACAAGGGTTAAAAAGGAGCTTTGAACTTCAAAAAGAATACGAAGGCTAAAAATTATACTTATGGAAAACCTAACAGTTACGAGAGAAGAAGCCGAGCTACTCAAACAATATGGCTATGAAGAAGATACCTTCTTTTTCTATGCACAACGCTTGGGCATTGGCTCATGGCATTTGTGTATGTGGGTAGAAGGCGAGGACAGCACCAACGCCTTGTATAGCGTTGAAGCTCGAAAAGTATTCTCACAATACGAGTTTGACTTAGACAACGCCTTGCCTGCCCCTACGCTTGAGGAAATACCCTTGCCTGCCTGCACTATCCAACGTAGGGCAAAGGATTTGAATGAGTCAAGAAATAGCATAGAGTTCACAGGCGATTGGTTCATCAACGACAGGGTGTTTTTTGTTGATGACAAAGTAAACAACCACTTCCCCACCGAACTCAAAGCCCGCGCTATGGCGTTCATTTTGTGGGAAAAGCATAAACGAGAATTAGAGAAAACTTTACAAAATGAGTGAATTCAAACTTTCTCAAAGCAAAGTTATTTTGAATGAGGCACAAGCAACCCACAATCCGAAAGCGTGGGTAGTTCTTTTTAGTGGAGGCGATGACAGCCTTGCCTGCCTAAAAGCGTGTGCAGAGCTTTTACCACGTATTGACTACGCCATTTTTTGTGATACAGGCACTTGCATACCCGAAACAAAGCAGTTTGTCATAGATACTTGTCAAGCTATGGATATTCCTTTGCTGATAGGCACTACGACCGACAAAGACAGCTACGAAAAGTATGTTTTGCGCTTCGGCTTCCCTGGACAGAACCACAAACAACATACCGTCATGTACCGTATGTTGAAGTCGCATAGCTTGAGCCGTTGTATCTCTCAAATACGCCAAAAGCGTAAAAACTTCCCTATTGCCCTACTCACAGGCGCAAGGCAAGACGAGAGTGTGCGCCGTATGGCTACGGCAGGCAAGGCAATAGAAAAGCGCGGTTCGGATATTTGGATAAACCCTATTCAGCATTGGACAAAAACCGATATACACCACTATTTTCAAAGTAGGCAAGTGGGGCGTTCTATCGTGGCGCAAACTATTGGCAGAAGTGGAGAGTGTAACTGCGGAGTTTTCGGAAGCCCGCAGGAACTCAACGAGATACGCCTTGTGTCGCCTACCTTCTACGCCTATATGAAAGACTTAGAGAAGCGCGTTATGGAAAAAGGCTTTTGTTGGGGCTGGGGGCAGTCTCCCCCAAATGATTTGCTACAAATAGCAGGCGGGCAACTGCAAATGGAGGGTATGCAAAGCGACCACTACGCCTCCACAATGTTCATGTGTAGTACGTGCATGAACAATAATACTTACAAGACCGAAACAAGCCCAGACAAGGAACGCGCCTTTGAAGAATACAAGATATTAGAGAGCGTCTGCCAAGACCGAAAGGACATCATCACGATTGGGCAAATGCTCTCTATCCAAAAACAGCTATTGCCTGAAGAGCAGAAAATAAAAAAACTCATGCAAGTTATTTCAAGTAAATGCGCATAAAAACACGATTTTATTTTGTTTTTACAAAAAATAACACTATATTTGAGATATAAAACAAAATAAAGTATGGTTTCTGAAATAGAGTGCATAAAACAACGTTTTGAGATGTTTAATCAAGTAGATGCAAAAATAGAAGGCGACTATTTGAAAGTATTTGCATCAGCCATTATCAATTTTTCAAAATATGACAGCGTATCACAATACGAAATGGTAAATACTTTGTACTACGAATTGGCAGGCAAAAAAATAGGCAATCTCAAAATAGGGGCAATTTGTTTGCCAAACAAGCAAGAAACAACTATAAACGACTTGCACGAATATATGTATAACCACAACGAACAATATCATGATTTATATAGTGATGAGCAGGACGTTTGGTATGTGAGTCTAACATTCAAGTTAGAACCCACGAAAGGCTAAAAAAAATAAGAGGTACGCTACCTCTTATTTTTTTATTACACTAAAACGTAAGGTATCCTTACCCCCTATCTTTTTTGGTGGTCGTGGTATGAAAGTTTCGCCTGTCGTTTCATCTATATCTTCTTCTGTCGCTGGCATCCTTTCTAAACTTTTCAAAAAAGCCTCCCGTTCTTTTAGCCGTTCTTTCATAGGGGCTAATATTTCACTCTCGATTTGTTGGATACTGCCTTGTATATTGCACCATATTGGGTCTTCGGAGTAGTCATACTTCGTGCCAGTAGGCATAATACTTATGCTATGCAGCCCATAAAAAACTTCCTTTGCGCCACCCTCAAAGTTCCTATGAAGTTCGTTGATAGCATCTTCCTCGATGCCTTTTTTAACAGTTTCGCTGAACACCTCAAAAGTCCGAAGTTTTGAGTACAGCTCTAATGCATCACTAAAACCTTCTTTAACACTCTCTATGTAGGCTTTAGCGAGGTCATGTAGTTCCGCAAAGGTAGTCTGCTTTGGCTTGCGGAATAAATCCATATCTATTTTATCGCTCATTTTTTGTATCTGTTTATGCAAATATAATAAAAAAAATTAAAATATTATCAAAATAAAGATAAAAATAAAATATTATGCTTTTTTATTAAAATATTTTAATAATTATTTGGAAAAGTTAAAATATTTTAATAATTTTGCATTGTAATAATAAACAATAGTTAAAATATTATGAAAAAGGTATCAATGTTTTTCAGTAGGCTTTATATACAAGCATTATGTTTTATAGGTTCGTTTTCACAAAAAGAACCAAAAGAGCCTAAGACCTTAGAAGAAGCCCTTAGCAAAGGTAAGGTTTGGATTTTATACCAAAAAGTGAATGGTAAAATTTCAGACTACATCAGTACACGCAATACAGCCCTAATACCTAAAACAGAACACCCTAAAGGCGTAAGGGAGAAAAGCGAAAACCAACTACCACACTACAATCTTAAAGAAGGCAATGAGGGGTGGAAAAGCATTAGCTACCTCAAAGGCAAGGTGTTAGATTGGCAATTCATAGGATAGCAACCAGCGTAGGCGAGGGGTGTAAAAGCCCTAAGCCAAATTTTAATACAATCATTTTCACAATCACAATCACAATTTTTCACAATCACAATGAAAAAAGACGAGAAAACAGTAGCAGAGCTACAAAACCAAGAGGGCGCATTAGTGCCACAACAACAAAACGAGGGAGGCGCATTAGCCATACCAACCCCCAAATTTGACCCCTTTACGAAGCCCGAAGCGTTGGAAGGTATTATCCACAAAGTAGGCAATCCTTTAGAGGTCATTTGCGACTGCGGAAGCGCGGGAGGCTTCAAGTTTGCCCTGAAAGAAGGGATTAACAAAACTTTAGATTTCATTTTGCTTTACTACAAAGAAATCCCTAATACGCACCTGTTCCCCAAGACCTACAAAACCCCACAAGATTGGGTGTTGTTGTTTGGGATTATCAAAGTTGCTAAAAAGCATTACTTCATCCAGATGCTTATTAAGGGCGAAAGCAGAGATAGCTTTGCGAACTTGCAATTCAAATTGCAAACGGAGCAGGTTCGCTCTATTGATGTGTGGCTCAAGCTGTCTATGAAAGATAAGACATCTTTAAGTGGGAAGCCATACAAAATAGTTGAGTTTGAAACGGAGGAAGTAGAAGATGAAGCGTTGAAAAGCGAAATTTATGATTTCGTAACATCTAACGGTGGACTCGAAGAAGTATGCAAGTCAAGTTTCCTTGAGAACATTCTCAAAAACGCGCCTGTGGTGTTTGGAGAAGTGAACCCTGAGTATGAAGGAGAGATGCCTGTCTATGAAAAAAAAGCAGCGTTAGGAAAAAGAAACCCATTAGGTCCCGAAGGGCAATGGGGTAACGGCTAATAGACAACCCAAAACTTTGAAAACTCCCCTATCTATTTGGGTAGGGGCAAGTTTTCAAATTAAACCAATAAGCACCATGCAAGAAGAAAGTAACCTATATGATGCACTTGGAAAAGTGTTGTTAGGTATATTAGGAAAACAGCAAGACTACGATAAGACATTTTATAGAACTTGCCTATCTCTTTTTATTAAACAACATCAAAGTAATTAACTGATTATGAGTAGTATGAGCCAACTCCATGAAGCCAATATACAGCAGCTTCTTATGTATGTTGATAAGCTAAAAAAGAGCATTAGCCAAAAAGAGTCGAACGCCTTTTACCTATATTCGGAATTGCAAATAGTAAATTCTATTATTCAAGATAAGAGAGAAAGGCAAATACAAAATTTAGAGAGTGCCAAAGAACGCGCCTCTAAAATGGGGGATTACAAACTATTCGCTATCATAAGCCAAGACATTCGTACACTTCAAAACCAATACAAATATGCGCAATAACGTATTGCTACCTGAAAAGAAGTTTGACGTAGCCATTTTGGAAGACATCGAACTTGGATACACCAACCCCAATTCACTTACCTTATACAATTTTGAAGGCACAAAGAAACGCCTTGCACAAGAGATTGCAATAGGTCAAAAAAGAAAGTTACCACAACTAAAACGCCTATTTGCATGAACCAAAACGCCCCTTACCCTATGCAAGAGCGTAACAATGGGTTGCCTATTGCGTGCTGTATGGGTAAAACGCTCATAATCACTGGGAAAAAGTAGCGTGTACTTTTATGGTAGATTAGGATAGGGGCTTGTTTTGGTTTTTAACTAACAAACACCATGAACCAAGAAATTTCTTTGCGCGACTTTATAGCGGCTCAAGCTATGAACGCGCTTATTCAAAAAAGCAATCATGAGAAGTACGAAAACTTCTCATCACACGCCTATGAATATGCTGATGCTATGTTGGCTGAAAGAGTAAGCAACGCAGAAAAAATGATTTTTTTGCTTACTTATACGAATGATGATGGTAGTTTTATCCCTTTTCGTACTACGAGATTTGTAGCGAATGAAAATATTGGCTTGGCATACCTCGATTATGTTGCTAATCATTGGGAGCAAATCGATGGTTGTGAGGTAGAAAGAGATACAAACTCGGTAAACGTTTATACAGGGGACAATCACTACAACTACAGTTTAGAAAAGTTGGGTGAATTTAAAGAAGAGGCATTTAAAATTTTTTTAATATGAAAAATACACTTTTGAACCGTTTACGGTTAGTTCATTTATTTTTGTTCTTGGCTACTTTAGCCCTTGTATGTTCTGTTTTTTTGAATGGTTGTGTAAGCCTCAAAAAGTACCGTTTGCTTGAGAAAGACTATCAAAATTGTGGTGAAGACCAACGCTCGTATGAGCAGTTAAAACGCATTTTGGAGTGTGAGAAGGCTAACGATACTATCCAAAAAGTAAATAGGAAGTAAACTATGCGAACATATAGACTAAGCAAAGAGGTGCATCAAGAAGATTTATGCACCCCGAACCTCCTAATGGACGAGTGTACTGCACTTGAAATAGGGTTGATGCATTTGTTTGTTCATCACTACCTGCATGGAACAGACATCTACGAACACTATAAATTTAACGCATCAGAAAACAAGGCTATCAAAGCTCTGTTTGAGAAAGGCTTTTTAGTTGAATATGATTGAAAGCACATTATACTTTGGCGACTACCTTAAAATATCGCCCACCCTGCCTGCTGGGTTAGTAAAACTCGTGATGCTTGATATGCCGTATGGACATACGGACTTACCTTTTGACGCTCAAATAGTAGGCAAGAGCAGAAAGTTAGATTATACGGTTTTGAAAGACCGTATGATTATGCACGACTATCTTTTGGAAACGCTCTTGCCTACCCTCAAGCGTGTGTGTGCGCCTGACGCAGTGATAGTGGCTACAAGCAATAAAGGATTTTCGGCAGTATTGAATTTCGCCCTTGGCGACTACAAAGTAGATGAGGGCGTATGGGTAAAGAGCAATCTCACCAACGCGCCACAAGTCAAGCGCAACAAGATGCCCTCTAAGCATGAGCATATCAGCGTATTTGCATTTAGCAAAAAATACACCTTCAACCCACTCATACAGGTAGGCAAGCCATACAAAGGCTTCCGAAATGATTTGAAGACTACAGGCGAGGTAACAGGCAAAATGAAGTCTGTGCATTATGAAAACGAAGGTACGCGCTATGGTGGAGGTATTTTTCAGTACGCACGCGAGGCAAAAGCTCTGCACCCCGTACAGAAGCCGTTGGACTTGTGGAAAGATTTGATAGCTATGTACTCAAATGAGGGCGACTTGGTGCTTGACCCTTTTGCGGGTGTAGGCACTACGGCAGTGGCTTGCCTACACCTAAATAGAAAATCATGGAATATAGAAAAAGATGCTGAGTATTTCGCTAAGATGCTCAAGCGAGTGGAGGCAGAACCTAATCAATTTTTGTCTTGAAAAAGAAGTTGTGCTGGTGCAAAAGACGGCGGGAAAGGCTATGCCTTTTCTGAAGGTGTGTAGAAAAAAAACGGCACAGAGTAAGCTCCATGCCATACTTTTTCCTTAACTTGATGGGTTTGTTGTGGGCTGTTGTTATTTTTCTTACGGTTTACTTACATGTCTAATTGGTAACGTTCAAGTTCAAGACTATTGTTGAAATTCAAAGTTATAAATCCTTGAAAAGCAATATGTTGTATCAATATTTCAAAACATTGCCCTTTTTCTAAACTGATACAAAGAAGTTTTATTTCGTTTTCTTTGTGGTCTGTTGGTACAAAGCCCAATATTCGCACTAAACATTGTTTTTGTATAAAATCTCTGTGATTTTCAACCCATTTTATGATACTTACAAATCTCTTATGAATAGTACGAAAATCGTCTGTAATGAAATCAGGTATCAATAATTTGATAGTATCGCCACCTAAATTTATTTCCGTTTCGTGCCATTCAAAATTAGGATTATGAACAAAATCTTGGTAATATTTCATTGCTCTGTTTGGGGTTTGAAAAGTTTTTTATCTGCCCAAAATGTACCAAATGGAACAACGGAAGCAAATAATGCTAAAAACATTTTTCGTGTTTTCCATTGTTGTTCTATCTTTATTTGAATGACTGCGAAAATATACAGTACGAATAACAAACCATGAACTATACCAAAAACCTTATTTGGTTCGGGCATTTGAAAAGCGTATTTCAAAGGCATAGTTACGAAAAGTAGTATCAAAAATGATACGCCTTCTATGAAAGCCAAAAGGCGAAGCCTGCCTAATTGTGTTTTTATCAAATTCATTTTCTCGAAGGGTTTAGAAGTTTCTGAAATAAGGTCTGAACCAAGGAATTGCTAACAGAATAAGCAATAAGGCAACCGAAAACCAAATAGCAATGGTTTTAAATTTATCTTGGTCTGCCTTGGCTCGTTTGGCAATAGAACCGCCAATCGTCATTACGACAATAGAAAGAAACATCATACCAATATGATAGATGCCAAAAAACCACATTTGATAATTGCCTTCTGAACCATTTTTCAGAAAATACTGTGTAACAGGACTTAATACAAAATAAAGTGTAAAGCCTATCAATAATTGCGTGTGGCTAATAGTATTGGTAACAATGCGCGTAATGTTGTCAGCTTTGTTGTAAGGTCGTTTGCTGATAAGCCCTTCAATGCTTATGAAGATAGCATACACCAAGCTCGCTAATACCAACCAACGAAAGACCGAATGAAGTGCTAAAAATGTTGCGTACATGAGATACCTTGTTTTAATAATTTTGATGGTGCAAAATTACAAGGCATTCAAAAGGGCTGTTAGGATAAAAAACGCTAATTTTCGGACTTTTCAATCATTTTACGATAGTCACTTGGAGTAAGGCTTGTTTTTTTCTTAAAAAGTCTGCCAAAATAACTTTGGTCATCAATGCCTATCTTAAAAGCAACTTCAGCAATGCTCAAATCACTTTGCGATAACAAAACCTTACTTTCCAAAATAATCATCTCATCTATCCACTCACTTACCGTTTTATCAGTAACTTTCTTTACGCATTTATTCAAATGATTAGGTGTAACAAACAGTAATTCGGCATAATCCGTTACTTTTTGTTTAGTTTGAATATGCAGATGCAAAAGGTTTTTAAACTTCTCGGTAAGAATGGTATTGGTATCGTTTATTGCTTTTGTATTGTTTTGAGCAAAACGATTGAGTTCCAAAAATAAAGTAATCAGATAGGATTGAATTAGCAAATACTTATCTGTTAGGTTGCCTATAAATTCTTGCTCTATTCTCTGCAATAGCTGCAAAATGGTAGGCAAGTAATCTTGTGGAATATGAATAAGTGGGTAGCCTATAAAGTTTAGAAAATCTAAATTTTTTAAAAAAGGGTGGGCTTCCAAGTTGATAATGCTATCGTCAAAGTGGCACATAAAGCCTTCTACATCTTCACTTCCCAAAGCATTAAAAGTGATGGTATGAGCAGGCATAAAACAGAAAGTGTTTTCTAAAACAGCATAACTATCAACGCCTTTTGCTCTGGTAATTTTACCCTTTGTAACTAAAAAAAAATCGTGAAAAGTTTTTCGGTGAGGTGGTAGAGGGGTTGTCATTAAGTGCCTTGCCTGCTCAATTCTGTGAAAACCGAACTTGTCAAAATCTCTAAAAACACTATTTTCCCAATACTTATCTTTTTTAGAAAATCGTTGGACAAGTTCATTTGGGGAAAAGGTTTGTATGATTGGTGCTTGTTTTTTCAAGGTTTTCGTCTTTAAAATTGATGACAATATTTCGCGGCTTTATGAAGTGGCGATGACCTTTTAATCTACCAAGTTATTGCCCCGCTTCTTTCCAAATGCTGAAGCAAAAGTAACGATAAAATCTAAACAACCAAAAAAAGTATATTTTTTTCGTACTTTTCTACAAACTATACGGCTGTCTTACTATTTTGCCCAAGACTACACATAGGACTACATAACCAAACCGCCTTTGCCAAATCTGACAAAGGCTGTTTGGTCTTATCTATCATAGAGCTTGAGCCTATTGCTCAACTCCGATATTACCCTTTGGCTATTCTCTACAATCTCCTCATCAGTCATAGCCCCAGTAGCTATATCAATCATAGGTATATTGAGTATGGCTACTGCGCGTTGTAACATATCGAGGTTCATTATAGACTTCCCGTTTTCGTAGTTCGCATACGCAGCTTGGGATATACCTAACCCTTCAGCCACGTCTTTTTGCGACATTCTTTTACCTTCTCTATACTTTTTTAGTATAGCAGGAGTGTTGTCGAGGTTTAGTTTAATCATCTTTTTGCCCTATTTTTTTGCAAATTTAGTCATTTCAAAAAATAATAAAAATTTTTGTGAGTTATTTTGATTTTCTAAAATGTTTTACTATTTTTGCGGAATGTTATAAGTTAAACTTATATTTTATGGAGGCGAAAACAAAAAACAAAAAAGAATTCAAAGAATTCAGGGTTATAGACCTCGTTACTGCTATAAAAAGCGGCAGTTTTGCATCTGTAACTTTGTTACTCATTTGCTTTGTGCAAGGGGTAGCATTTGCAAATTTCTACCAGACAGCATTGCCTCACGGCTTCAGTGGGAATGCTGGACTATGCTTTTGGGAGTCTGTGATATTCTCCATTTTTCTTATTGGTGTAATAGTCAAGATACTGCTCCACCAAAGCGAGAAGGACAAGATAGACAGCCTTACAATAACAACGCTGTCCATCATCATAGTATCTGATTTTATACTACTGAACAAAGAAATTTGGTTTAGAGGTGCGGTCATGCAATTATTCGTAATTGGGCAAATCGTTTTAAGCCTTTTCATTTTGATTTTCTCACTACACATCTACTACGACAATGATAAAAACGCTTAAAACGGTAGCAACCGTACTGAAAGACAAGTATTTCATTGTCTTCGCACTATTTTGGGGAATGCTGTATTTCACACAGCTATACGCCAAACTTGGATACCTTGCAACAGGCTTTATGTTCAAAGGGCAGGAAACTATTGCCTACTTGTCTGCCGCTGTTTTTGGGCTTTTCGCTGGTACAGCAAACACTGCCCTAATCATAGGCAATAAATCAGATAAAGGAAATATCAGCTTACAAATTATGCTATTTGACGTGGCTATTTCGTTCTTCTTCTATGGTGGTGTGTTTATAGAAGCGTACAATACAGGTAGTGCCAAAGACATAGGCACAGCCATAGGTACAGTAATAATGGGTGTGTATTCCTCATACCTCATATTTAGGTTGTCTGAAAGTTTTAGGACCAACAACTTAGAAGAGGATAGGGTATTAGCAGATACATACCAACTCCAAAGCAATGTTAGGACTTTGGTAGCAAACTGCGGTATTGCGCTACCAAATGGTAGCGAAACCATAGAACAAATGGTTAATTTGGTAGCAGATAACTATAGGCTCTTGGCAGATGAAAAGTCTTTGGTAGCAAATGAAGTAGAAACATTACGCCCTCTTAGCGAAGAGGTTGTTATGTTAGAGGCTAAATTGAAGCAAATAAGTCAAGAAAAGGACGAAATGTCCAACAAAGTAAAAGAGTTCTTGGATATTGCCAAAAGAGAGAAGGAGGAGGCAAATATGTTAAGGGATAAACTTCAAGAAGTACAAAGTCAAGCTGATAGGCTTGATAGTACAAACAAGCTACGTGCCGAAAAGGCAGCTTTGACGCGGCTTATAAATAATGGAGAATACGACAGAGCCGAATCCAAGAAACAAGAAATAGAACAAAAATTTGGGATAACAATTACGGATATTTCAATCCCTGTATAGCAAATACCAAAAAGAATCTTCTGTTGAGGAATAGAAGATATTTGAAAAACCCGCCTCTTTTGGAAGCGGGCTTTTTTTATGCTAAAAATGAGGATACCTTACCTATAATTTCTGCCAATTTGTTTTGCGTATTGGGGTCAAGTGTGTAGTTTGGTGGGGCGGCTATAGCCGTTTGCATGGCTTGCAAGAAGTCAAGTAGCAAATCCTTGAGTGAAGCCTCATCATTTTTAATCTTTATTTTGCCATCTTCCTGCAATATGATTTGCGCCCCTTTCTTGGATATTATTGTAATAGCTTGCCTGCGTGCTTCGTCTGGTTTATCTCCTTTGGCTATAGCTCCATACTCCCAAATAGGATACGTGGCATCGCCTCTTTGGAAAGTTACCCAAACGTTGTCGCCTTTTTGGGGAAGTGCGAATAACCCGTATCCGTTACCTGCGAACACGCCACGAGGCAAAGCCCAATCGAGTGGCTTATCGGCTATTATGGGGCATCTTACCTTTAGTCTGAAAAGATTTTCAGGGTCATTGTTATCCTCAACGATAGCTGGGTACACCCCTAAGTATATGCCAAGTTCTTCGAGTGGGTTTTTGCGAAGTTCTTTTTCTGTTATCATATCAATTTACTGTTTGCGTCATACATAGGGAGCTTACGCCCGTCATCTGTTTTCGGAGACTCCACTATTTTTTTTGTTTCTGTAAAAGTGTTGAGCGTACTGGCATTGGTAGCACGCAAGTCGGTGCTATTGGCGGTTGCTGGCACATTGGTAGCGTTCTTTTGTAACTCAAGCGTAGTCGTGTAACCACTGCTACGACTTATGGCATGGGTTACTTTTTTTACATACCACGCCCCCTCGTGTACGTCTGCTACACCTTTTATATAGATGATACTATTGGCGACAACGAGTGGGTCTCCTTCCACCACAAGCGTAGCTGTAAGCTCTTTGAGTTTATCTTTCTTGTGCTGCTTGCCTGCCCTGTTGCGGGCTTTATTTTTATTTAAATCTGCTATTAGATGCATGTCATTTTACAATTTTACCGTTTGCGTCATACATAGGGAGCTTACGTTCGCCTTGTCTATTCGGTGTAGTAGAGTTTGACTGCTTTCCCATAAATACCTGCTCCTTTGCGTTTTGTGTATCAATGACTATTTCAGTCGTTTTCTTTGTCAAAGGGTCAAGTATATTTGCAGTTTTGGTGCTAAGTTCGTTCTGCGCGTCTTTGAAAGAAGGCTTAAAACTTATTACGTTTTCGCCATATACAAAAGTGCGCATAGAGGGTTGGTCAAGCTCAAGTTTCTTGAAATGTAGCGCATTGCTTTTTATGTACCAAATAAAAGAGCCAGCCTCTTCTCTATCTACCAAATAATTCAAAAGCTCAAAATCAGTTTTGGTAGCTTGAGGTAAGGTAGTGTACCGAAATGAGGTAGGCGTGATGAATTTAGTATCGAGGCTATACTTCCTTGCTATCTCTATGGCTATATCGGACGCGGTCTTGTTTGACCAAACCTTATTTGATTGTGCCTTTTTAAGCAACTGCCCATAGTCAAACGCCTTTATGACTACGCCTATGCTTTTGCTATAGGTATAATCAACATCTGATATGCGCATCACACGTAAGGGAGAGTACGCCCCCCCACGGATGCCAAACTGAAACTCTATATCATTTCCGACTTGCAACAAATCACTATCAAGAATATCGTCAGCGACAGCGTTCAGTGTAATGTGTAACAAGTCATCTTCATCAGTACAATCTTCGTAAGAAAAACCGCTGATGAGGTAAGTAATGTACTCATTATTTACACGAACAGTATAGAAAGGTTCCATAGTTAAATATTAAAACGCCCTACTTTATCTAACCTATCGACTATTATAGGGAACAGTTTGCGCACGTCAAAGCTATTGTTTTGTAAATACTCCATCCAGAACACGTATTCTGGAATGGCACCCTCCGCATCAGGCTCTACATAGTCGCCTTTTGCATCAACGAAGTTGTCCATAGAGGCAGTTACTTCGGAAGTCCTCCGCATGGTAGGGATTTCCTTTTCCGTTTCGGGGTCGTAGCAAAACAGTGTGTAAACGAATATTATCTGGTCTTGTAGAAGTAAAAACTTTACCTCATCTGATTGCACGCTTCTTTTTATACCGAAGCGGTCTGTAATAGGTACAAGTACCGTATATTTATTTTTTGCCATACTATTTATATTAAATTAGGGTTTTGATAATAATTGTTATTCGATGTTATAATCGCGTTGTGGGGGGGGATGCCGTCATTGTTTGACATCACGAACCTTGAATAATCCGAAAAGGCTACACCAGTAAAATTTATATTATTTGTACCTGCCAAAAATTTGCATTTTTGTAAAGTCATAAATAATAGATTTATAGCTAAACCTGTTGCATTATTTATCGTAAATGCAGCCGCAAAAGTACAATTATTAAATTTGTATCTTAGTGTACTTGAAAACCCAACTATATTGAGCGTAGAAGCAGAAAAAGTACAATCAAAATAACTCACCTCTATATCATTTTCAGCGAGCAAAATATTACTCAAAGTACAATTTATAAATTCAGCTTTTGCCCCTGCTGCAAAATCTCCAATAGCACCTGCTAATATGGTACAATCTTTTATTTTGTAACTATTAGATGCTAAAGGGCTTACATTTTGATATAAAAGAAGATTACCAATGGTTACATTAGTAATATTTCTATTTGTACCATTCTCAACATATAGTTGTTGTATGCTTACCCTACCTATACCAAATATTTCGCAACTTGTATTAAAGTTGGAAGCTATATACACATTTTCAGGGTAGTCCCCATGAAAAAGAACGTAAGCAGTGTTTTGATTTGAGGCGTTTACAGCCGCCTGAAAGGTAGAAAAGTGATTTACAAGACTACCTACCTGCGCAGTGGCGTTGTCGCCTTGCTTAGACACGAAGCAGACGTTTGTGCCAAACCTTGCGCCAAGACTTGTAATAAAATCAAAATCTACGTTATTGCGCCTCCCGCGATACGTGTTGTTTCTAAAATATATATCGCCATTTGCAGGGGTGGCATTGTCGCCAAGATTGATGCCTTTTTGCAAAACTTGCCTTTCTACCCAAGAACGCGCCCCTGTGAGAAACTTCGCTATACCACGCCAAAATATGAAAGGAGATACATATTTCCCGACTTCCGTAGTATTTTCTGCTTCTATCTCAGTTTGTGAGGCAGCATCATCTTCGTAAGACAATAAGCTATCTAAAAAATCCTGCTCAAGGGTGCGGTGTTCAGCCCCTTTTGTTTTCAATGGGTCTGTCCCACCATTGTCCTTTATAATTTGGACTATGTTTGCTGATAAGGTTGATTTATTTTTTTTCATAGCGTTTAGTTGTAGTCTTGTGAATCATAATCGGCATCATTATAATCCGTAGTAGTTAAGTTGTTTTGATATATGACCTCGCTTACCTGCGCATATATTGGGTTATTATATTCAATTATGCGTTGTACTTGCGACTCTATAGCAGAAGTGATTACGAACGGTGTCCTACATGTGAGTGTGAGCGTGTAGGTGTTATTTATATTCAAATAGCTATCCCAATATCCACTGTCCCACGTTCCATCATCCCATGTCCCATTGATATAGTTTTCATCAATCTCTACATCAAATCCTAAAAGACCAAATAGGAATATGTAATTTTGGAATGTACCTCTATTCCTATGACATTTTTTTAGGTATTGCAGTAGTTTACGCCTAAGTGCCAAGTCTTCGTATAAATTTGTTTGCAACCCAAGAGAAAGCTCCCGTATTGGTACAAGCGTATTGACTATATCTTTTGGCAGTCTGGTCTTATCTATCAAAAGATTTATCTTTGGAATAAGATTAGCGTCCAACTCATCTGCCAATGACTCATAGTACCGTTGCAGAAGCCCCCTATTCTGGTTAGCAGGGTCATTCTCGGTATATGAGTCATTGGCTTGGTAGAAGTTCCCAAAAAGTTCCCAAATAATTTCTTTTATACTAAACATACTAAATACCTCCTATCAAGTTGAGTGTTATGTCCGCATCATAAATACGGAGAATGCTTGGCTCGCTAAGCTGATAAACGCCCGCTTTATTGCCAAGATACGGGTAAGTCTTAAAAGTCCATTCATCTCCCGTGTTGTAGCTTTGGGAGATGAATATTTTTATTTCAGGTAGCGTTATGAGCGTATTGATGAGGTAGTTACCTATGAACGTATCATTTTTATATAGCTGGAAATCTATATTTGAGGTAAAAATGATACGCCAAGAATCTACAGAAACGCTACCCGCCAATAATTCCACCACCCAATTTAGTTCTTGGGTTGTAGCAATTGGACGTGCATACGGCTTTAGAGAGAATGTTTCTATAATACAAGTATCTACGCCAGCCACATTACAGACTATTTGGTCTATCTTTCCACTTACCATTGCGCCTGTAACATCTTGATTTGCTACAGAGCCAAAGTTAGTAAGAGCGTTTCGTATATTCTGTTGTACCAAAGCGCGAATACCATTTGGCAATAAGGTTACCTCTATTTTTAGGATAACTTTTACTTCCCCTGCGTTATTGGCTCTTACCTGTGTAAGAATCATGCGCCTCGTATTATAGAAACTCTCTACTTGCGAAAGTAGTAATGGTGAAGCCAAACCGCCCCCAGTGGGTATCACATATACATCTACGGTATTACCAAAATCGTATTGCACTCCTACTTTCTCGACACCATCGATGAGGTAGCCAAGTGAAATGTAGGTTTCTTTGCTAACAGCAGTCTCGACAGTGCGGTTCAAGGCTTTCAGACCTTTTGCTATTTCGGAGTTTGTTTGAATATCTCTACCACCACTCGCATCATTCAAATTCGTACACGATATTGTATATGAATTTGGTAAAGTTATGTTGGATACTATCTCTGTCAATTCCCCTGCACTTGCTCTGCCGTCTTCCCCCTCTGTGAGTGCATAGTCAGCCAATATAGTTTGGTTTGTGATTGGCAACTTTCCATTTACGCCATCACCTAAAATAATTTCGTTTACCCTATCTGAATTTACAGTTTGGATAAAGTTTGCACTATTGGGTAAGCTGTAGTAGAACGTATCCACACCTGTATATACCTCTGCGCCAATGTTGAGAATGACTGATGAGTCCACCAACTTTTCAGATATTTGGATAGTCTGATTAGGGGTTCCGTTCGTAGTCCCAATATTTTGATTTACAAATAACTGCTTTTGTTGTGCGACTACATTCACAGTAGTCGTTCCTGCAATGATAGTGGCACTTGTGATGGTTGTGTATTGTAATCCAGCAACTGTTTCTACTACTGTGCCTTGTGGAATGACTACATCAGTAGGCGCGTTTGACGATAGCGTGAATGTGAGTACAACTTCAAATGGTTTGCGCCCACGCACGCGGTAGTCCTCAGCACGTGCAAGTCGGACGATAGACGAGAAGAACTCCGCACTCTCGATGTTACTCTCCTGAGCAGCTCTGTCTATGTAGTATTGCAGCATCTCAAAGATACCAGCAAACACTTTCAACCCACGATAAAGGGGGTCTTCATCAGAGTTGGTAACTTCTGGTAACTCGGCAGGCAAGACTGTCTTTAATGCCTCCTCTATCTGTTCCGCAGTGCGGGTTTGGTATTCAAATAAATTAGGCATTAGTAAAAAAAGCAATATTGTTGAACCAATAGATTTCATTGACGACAGGAGTGCCTGCAAAACTCACCTGCCCTGTTATGCCGCTGATATTGACTACATGCAAACCGCCAGAGTTATCAACGATAACACTTCGATGATTAGCCTGTTGTGGTCTATATCCTGCTGGTAGTACAAACACATTAGCATTCGTGGTTTGGCATTCGGCAGAGCCTTCCAAGTAAACGCGACCGCGTTGGTCTCTACGATAGCGCAAAAGCGCGTTCCCAAAACCCGCGTTCCAACCTGCATCAAAAGTATTTACATTGATAGAAGTTGGTTGCACTATATCGTATTTACCTGCGACAAGGCTTGTGATAGTGTTGAGGTCTAATATCTGTCTTCTTACATACCTCACACCGCTTTGTGTAAGACTTGTGCAGTTGATAGGCAACTCCAATATACCAAGCAATACTTCATACGGGCTTAGTATAGGTTCTCCGCTACCTATATTTGGTTTGACCGAATATGTTGCTGCTCCGCCCCCTATTATATTTTGATAGGCATGAGATGCTACAATAGCATCTCGCCTCGTGGTAGAAGTAGTAGGTGCTATAGTAAAAGTTACATCACTACCCTCTAATACTACAACCCCTTGCCTGCTTTTGAACAAACCGCGTCTTGAAAGCACAACACCATTTATATCAGTTTCCTCAAAGCCTGTACCCGCATGGTTGAGCCTAAGCTCCATGCCGCTAAAGTTAGCATCAAAGCCAAAATACAAGCCTGCAGGTGTGCCTGTGAGTGTGTGCCTGTTCATCTTATAGCTCGCATCAGGCTGTTTAAATTCTATACTTCTATCTTGCGCCATTATATTTGTAATGTAATGTTAGAGTTACTATTTGTTGCAATGATGTTGTAGAAGATGTTTACTTTTACTACCCCATCTTTCTTATTGCTGTCGTCTATTTCTATACGCTGCACGTTGATGCGTTTTTCCTTTGACAGCACCTGACGCGCAAAGTATTGAAGCCTTGCAAGTCCTACTTCTGATATAGGTTCAAATAGACATTGTTTGAGCAAAGAGCCATAAGACCTGTCAAAAAAGTTGCTCCCTTCTGATTCCATCAGCAGGGACTTGATACTTTGTTCAATAAGTTCTTGATAGTTGGAAACTTTTGCTACCTTTCCATCTTCTATCACAATAGGAAACTTTATCATGTGAGTATATCTATTTCTATTTCATCAAGTATTGTGTCTTGGGCTTGGTAATGCCCTTTCCTTACCCAATTCCAATAGGCAACCGCATCTGCCAAGTTAGGCGAGTTGCCAAGTCTTTTTTTTATGGAGTCTTTGCCCTCCACTTCTATTTTACCAGATTTGCTTTGGAATTTAGGAGTTACGAGTTCCCTTACAAGTTGCTTGTATGTTGCACTATCATTGAAGGCAAGTTCTATTTTGCCTTGCCTAAAGTCTTCCCTTAGCTCCCAATACATTTGCGCTCTCAAAGAGGTAAATTGATACAAAGGCTTTCCCTCGTCATCATGAGGCAAGACCTCTTTCATTTGACCACCTTGCAAACTTATTACTTTGTGGGGGAGTATATCGTTAAAGGCGTTTATCGTGCTTACGCCTACGCCCACACCATCAACGCCCACTCTATTAGGTTGCACCCCATAAGATTTTAGTGTAGGCAAGGAATATATGCTGTAGCCTTTTTCAGTAAGCTCTACTTCATCATACACCAAGTTGTAGGCAAGGTGCGTTGCATTAGGACATTGAAAGTCTTTGAGATATAGCAATTTGTTGCCTTTGCCAAAAGCGACCGCACCCTTATCGCCTGCCTCACTATTAGCAACGTCCACACCCAAAGCACCCACACCTGTTGCGTCAGTTTCTCTCCTCACACTTGCTTGTATCCAATCAAGACGTATCAAACTATCAACCCCCTGCGAAGGCGAGATGCCTCGCACACGCGACTGATACAAATTGCTGGTTTCCCCAACGTCTGTCCTACGTCTTTCTATACTGCCTGTGGTTACAGCACCTGGCACATATTCTTTTTGGAGAACAACGTTTGGGTGGTCATAGCCACTCGCGCGTGCGGCAAAAACGTTGGCACTTTGACAAAATTGATGAAGCGGGTCGACCTGACTGTCAGGGTTACCCACTAATAGCATTACGTTGTGGTCGCCAGTACAGGTGTTTTTGTATGATTCGAGGGTAGGGAAGTCTATACCTGTGGCTTCCTCTACTATGATGAGCATGTGTTCGCGGTGGAAGCCTTGCCTACTGACGTTGGCTTGACTGCCGCTACTTGCTCTACTTGCAACACCTATCGCGCCCCATGCTTGTAGGTTCTGGTCTTCATCACCAAGCTCATCGAACCCGCGAGCATCTACTAAAAGTCGCAAACTATCAAAGAGATATGCATGAGGACGTATCTTTTTGAATTTGTGAAAGGCTGTCTTCATCTCCGCCCAAAGCTGTTCCTTGAGCTGGGTGGCTACGGTCGCACTCGTTACGACTAAAGAATTTGGAAACACATCAAGAAACCAAAAGACAATACGAGCAAGTGCGTATGTCTTGCCTGTACCCGTTGCACTCTCAAGCCCTGCCCACTTGTTGTCTGCGACTGCCTGCCAAATAGCAGCCAAAGGGTCTTTGGTGCCGTCCCACTTATGCGACTCATAAGCACCACCCCATAAAGACCATGCAAAAGACTTGGGGTCTTCCCCAAACCTTTCTTTTAACCATAGCAAAGGCTTCTTCTGATATTTAATCAAAAGAAGCCTTTGCGCAAGTTCTTCTTGCGCCAACCGTAATAACTGTTGTTTAGTAGAAGGCAACATAGCGCAAAAAATATGGTTAAAATTTGTATTGACACCCGACTAAGGTGAGAACAAAGGGGCGAAAGAATGATTACAAAAAAGAGTCGGGCGCAATACAGTTATAAGAGTTAGTTACAAAGTTAGAATATTTTAATATTAAAAACAAATATATTTTAACTTTTTTTGCAAAAATTCCTAAAAAATCATTATATTTACAATAAATATAAAAATATAATGCTTTTACATAAAAGATATGTTGAGATTACACATTCCAGAAGATAAAAAAAGCTACCCACGCGTAACCACTATTCTATCTACTACTATGCGTATAAGCAAAAAAGAAGGGATAGCCTATTGGCGTAAAATGTTAGGAGAAGATAAAGCGGCTGCGTATTTGCAAAACGCAATAGACAGAGGTAACAAATTCCACGAACCTATTGACCAATATTTTAACAGGTATGTTAATGATGCCATACCTAAAGGGGTTCTTGAGTTTTTGGAAAAAAACGAAATGGAGGTTATACTCTGTGAAGCCTCCATTTGGAGTGATAAGTATAAGTATAGAGGTAGAACGGATATAGTCTATCTACGAAAGAAGCTATATTATGGTGTTTTAGATTGGAAAACGGGCGTAAAAGAGAGAAAGCCCACATGGTTCGCTGACGCGAAAGCGCAAGTGAGTGCATACGGCAATGCCATAGAGGAAATATACAACCTGCCCATCACCGAGGGAATGGTGGTAGTAGCGTACCAAGACATTGCTGCCCCTTTTAACCCATTTGTGGTAAACAAGCCAACTTGGAAGTTTCAAAAGTGTGAGATGAATGCCTCAGCTATGAAGCGAGCTTTCAATAGGTTTGTAAAGAGGGTAGGCGAGTATTACGACCCGCCTACTCCTAAACCGAGAAAGGTAAAAAAAAGAATAGAGTTACTACCCGCTAAAGACCCATTCGGAGTTTTTTAATCGACTCCAATGATTTTACAATAGCACTTTCGCCTGACAAGAGCAAGTCCGAAAAGTCGTCTTTACCTTGTGCATTAGGCACAATGAAGTGCGTTTCTACGTTGTCTGTCATAAACTTTGCGCTTGGTACAGCCTCCTGTAAATGCGTGTTTTTCGGTGCAATGGTGTAGCCTATTAGTTCGTTGCCAATAAAAAAGAAGTTTTCACTATTCCTTAGAACACCTCTTACCTCAGTAAATAGGTAGGCAAGGTTAGTTCCGTAATTTTGATAGTGCCACATTTTTAGGTGGCTCATAAATTTGGCTAACACAATACTCTCATGAGGATTCCTTATTAACCGCTCATTTGCAAAGCGGTTAATAAGGTTATATAGATTTTTAGAAATCATGGCTTATCACTTTAAAAAGCGTGTTCGTAGTTTATTTATAGATGCTATTGACGCTTCAATTTTAGCATCAATGTTTCCATCACTTATAATCAGGTCTGAAAAATCATCATATTGCACAGGCATATTACACTGCGGACAATAACTTGATTTTTTTGCACTATTGCCCTTGCTTCCAAATTTTTCATATATCCTATTGCCAATACTGTCTGTTTTGGGAATAGGCTCTAATTTTGGCTGTCTTGGCTTCAATTTAACTATGCTTGACCTTAATGCTTTTTTTGTTGGTTCTTTCTGTTGCTTTTTGTCGGTTTTTGTCTGTTCGGTAGGTCTAAAACTATATCCTACCAATACATTGTCCCTAAATAAGAAGTTTTCTTGTAAAAATCTTTTTATGTCATAACTGCGGTACATAAAGTTAGTTTTATACTTTTTCACATACCAACTCCTCAGTCTATACGCTATTTTATTGAATGGCACCTGTTGTTGTGGTGCGCTTACCAAATACTCATTTATAAAGGTATTCATTCGCTCACATAGTATTTTACAGAGCTTTGTACCCTTTTTGCTATATGATTTTTGGGGCTTCTTTATCTCGGATTTGTTGGGTAGTATCAAAGTATCACAAAAGGCTGTTACCTCATCAGGGAAAGGAACATAGGCAGCCTCATTCAAAAATTTTGTAAGTTTCTCTTTTAATGTATTCAGCTTCTCATTCAGCGAACTATAAGACACCTCATCACTGACAAAAGCATCTTTATTCCCTATCCAAACGTACTTTGGGCAAAATTCTTGGGTAGATTTACGCAAGCGGTAGCCGTCCCAACTAATATCAACATAAATAGTTGATATGTCTTTTCGTAAGAAGAAACTAATTTTCATATATTCAGTTGGTTTGTTGAGTATTGAATTTGCCCACCTTTCATAGGTACACGTATTACAGGTTCTTTTTCAGGAATATCAATATAAAGCCTTCTTTTCCTTACCAAAGAAACAAGAGATATAGACACCCCACATTTTTTTGCATACGCTTTGAGTTTGCCCAGCCTCAAATCCCGTATTTCAAGAACTTGCTTAGTTGATAGTCTTCGTTTTGTCATCTTTCTATTAGCTAACCCAGTAATCGGAGACATGCCAAGATCCATTCTCCACTTTTCCCTTTTCCATATCTTGCGCATGGTTTCACTTCTTTTTTGACGTATCTCAGGCGTTCTTAGGTGGCTGAGGTCTTGCCAAACACCATTACTTTGGTGCTTTTTACGTATGTCTTTCAGTTGCTCTTTTGTCCTTTTGAGGTTCTTATAACTTCTGAATTTTTCAACCATTTTTAAATTGCGTGGGTAGCCCATATCTGTTAGTCTTTGGGCAAGCTCTTTGTCGCCCATTTGTTGGTAGTTTGTCTTTACAAATTGGGCTTCAAAATCACTAAAACGTCTGGTATTTTGTTTTTGAATACCAAAGGTTTTCAGTAGGACGGTTATTTGAGAATGAGAACATCTCAACTTTTGGGCTATCTCTTTATTGCAAAGCCCTTGTTTATGTAGTTCAAGGGCTTTGTAGGCTTGTTCATTCATCTGCAACAGGGGGTAAAGTCGTGTTGGTGATAAAATGGTTTCGTTTTGTCAAGAAGACGTTTGCGTTTGTTGCCACAGGTTTTACACTGTTCTACGAGGTAGCCTTCTTTGATAGTGAAAATGAGGTTACTCTTTTGGGCTTCTTGTTTGCTCATATTACTTTTTTCGTGCCTCAAGCATTGCGTCTGCAAACTTGTAAGCTAATTTTACGTTGTATTTGATGCTAATTTCAGTATGGTTATAGTTCGTTTCTCCAAAACTATTATAGGTTTGGCGGGGAAGTATGGCTTGGAGCGCACTCATAGCGAAGCTATCTCTAAGTTCTACCATGTCCTTTGTTTCTTTGACGAGTTGGTAGGCACACGCGGCGGCTTCTTTTGCTAAGTCATAAAGAGCTTTCTCTGCCTCTTCATACCTAAATTCATTTTCACCTGCTATCTGGTAGGCAAGCGTTTCTACTGCTTCTTTCATGGTGATTATTGGGATTGTTTTAGTTCTAAATTTTCAATCAGTTCTTGCACTTGCCTGCCCTCCAATAAGTCTAACAGGTCTTGAGATACCTTGCCTACTTTTTGGCAAGTTTCTATACCAAAAAATCCTATATGCACATATTCGGAAGGCAAGTTTAGTTTTTCAGAAAGCCAAGTATAGGCTTCTTTTCTACTCATGTAATTGTTTTTCCAAAGTTTGTCAAACCAAAAATGAGCATAGTTTTTCCACCTTCTAAGCTCTTCATTGGCAAGTCTGCCCAAAGCCTTATCGGTGTCTTTGTGAACGCCCACATACGCATCACAAGGGGCGCAAAGGTATATCATTCCGAAGCTCCGCCACCTGTAAACTTCTATGCTGTCCACAAACTTTGTAGGTTGTTTGCAATAGGGGCATATTTCGCCCCTAAGCATCTGTTTTTGTAGTTCGGATAAGTTTAGATTGCACATACCTTTTGAATTTATGCCGTCTGTTCCATACAAAATTGTACTTGGCGCGTAGTACGTTCTTTGGTTTGCTTTCGTCAAAGCCTTGCGAAATTGCGAAATTTGAGATTTGCTCTTTGAGAGTATCGTCATTTTTCTTGCCTACAAAACTTGCTATATTGCGTAGCACTTCTTTTGGCTTAGGGTAGCTTGTGGTTTCGTACTCATATCCACCGAGAGGACAACCCCAAATGCTATCCTCCACAGCCCAATCTGCATAATCACCCATTGGATACCTCCTTTTTCAAGTCAAACATAGACTTGTTTTGATACTCATTTTTGATTTTGTCCACCAACTTGCCTACACAATTTTTGAGTGTATCGGCTTTTATCATAACGGGGTTGTTATTGATTAGCCCCATGATTGTTCTTTGGACGTTCCCATTACTAAAGTCGGTCTTTGTTATAGACAGGCATACAAAGTTTGCAACTTTGTATCTTATTTGCCTCTTTACAGCCCTTTCGACTCTACTTGAAAGTGATGGGCTATTGACTGATTTTATCATCGTCCACTCATGCTCGAAATGCCTTGCGAGATGGTAAAGCTCCCGCCAATTAAGGGCTTCAAGCTCTGGTACGCCATGCTCATTCATCATTTCCTCCTCACCTGCAAAAACGGCAGAGGCTAAAAGGCTTTCTTTTATCTGGTCTTCATTGGGCGCAAATGCAAAAGACGATTTGTCTTCAAGCTCTATTATGAGCCATTTTTTGTCGTTTGACAGGCGTAGCTTTAATATACGCGCTTTCTTTTTTTGTATAACTACCATATAGTAATATTTTAACTTTTATCTGTTATTACAATGCAAAATTATTAAAATATTTTAACTTTTCCAAATAATTATTAAAATATTTTAATTTTTAATAAAAAAAGATAAAATATTATGTTTTTTAATTAAAATATCTTATCTTTGTGGTGTAATAACAACAAACGATACAACATGAAAGAACAATTTAAAGCAGAGCGCAGAATACAAAGGATAGAGGCGCGAAAGCAGAAAGTAAGAAACCTTATAGTAGAGGGAACTGCTGAAGACAACCCGCAAAAGATAAAAGAGGCACTTTTGCTGAATACGGACATAAGCCTGTTAAGTGATAGAGAGCTTTTAATATTGGCTGGCGACCCCTTCAAACTTATATGCTACAACGCTATACAGAAAGTAGGTAGAGAGCATTTGACTTGCATACAGTTAGGCGGCTATGAAGGGGCTAAGAAGCAATTAGAACAACCGCTTATGGAGTATTTGCTTCTAAATAAAGCTGAACGCTTTAACCTGCAATTTTCGGAGCGTGCGAATGTGAAGAGTATTTATTACAACTCACAAAAGGTGGATATAGAGCTTCAAACCATGAGCTACTACCTATCTAACAGGGACAATGAAACGATTTGGAAAACCAAAGACGTTTATTACATTCTTAACGAACTACAAAGGGTTTTGAATGTTTTTGATGCCTACTTATGGTTTGAAAACGAGGTCAGTCCATACGAACCATTTTAACTTAACAAAATAGGTAGCCTATACTATATAGGCTACCATAGCAATATTATGAGAGATAATTCAATATATTTTTACAAAGATTTGAGAGTCGCCCTGCTTGACTTTCAAGAGCAAAGCCCTGAGATGCTTGAAAAATACGCCAAACTTTTGGCATGGGTGTACGCCTATGGTGGTGGTTGTGAGGCGGTTACTCTAAACTTACGCATGGTCGCTGACATCGCAGTAGCCCAAAAGATATTCAATGTTTCAGGAGGCGAAAGACCACAACACACCGAAATACTGCAAAAGTATTTGCAAGAAGTGAAGTTTGCCCTAAGCCGTAAGGAGTACCCAAAAGATACAGAACACCCTGCATGGGCTTATGAGATTTGCGAAAAGTATAACATTAAACCCCACTATGTAAAATGACCTACGAACAAAGACAAGAGGCGAGATTAAAAAATGCTAAGATAGCCACCGAAAAGCATAAGGCGTTCTTTATTGGTATGCTCAAAGAACTCGAAGCACACTTTGGCATAGAGTTCCCAAAATCTGCCAAAGATTACCTCAGAAAAAGATGGACGAAGCATGATGCTTATGGCTTCTATGTGAGAGGCGGATATGGACACTGCCTTGAAGTTTTTGAAAAAGGAACGTCTGACAAACCTATAAAGAAACTTGCCTACTTTTCAACGCCCAGAAGACGCGACTCATGCACTTGCATAGATAAAAGAAGTGCAGGCAAGGATTGGCTTTTGGTAAATAATATCATCAAGCCTAACAAATATCAACTTGTTTCGGGTATAGTTTCCGAGTATGTGCTTACCTCTATACCCGAAGGCTGGATTGCGCCAGAAACGGTTGAAGAGGCAAATAAGCGTTTCGCTGAATTTATGAAAGAGCAGAGTCTAAAAACACAGAATACACTAAAAAGAATGGAATTGCTATGAAAAAGCTTTGCGGCTACAAACTAAATAGAGAAAACTTAGCTAAAATAGCGCATCTCAAAGGGAAACCTTGCTACGAAATACGCTACATGAGGCTACTCAGGAGGCAAGCGCGTTTGTGGATTTCCCACATACCCACTTGGAAAAAAACAAAGGTTTCTACAACACGCATGGTAGGCAAGTTTGATACAACCTATATTGTATATATTTCCTATTGGCGTGGTTTGGTGGGTATGGGCTGGGTAAAATACGACCGTACCCAAAACTACTATTTACAATTACAAAAGGCGCAGAATATTGCATGGGCTAAAACAAATTATCCGATATGAAAACACAAGAAGTACCCAACTATTTAAAAGATTTCAACAAGATATTTTCCGAGCTTGAGTACACAAACTCTGCCCACACCGTTTGGAATGACTTTTTAGAGTTGTCTATTTGTGGTCTTGCCTACGGGAACTTGCAAAACAGAATAGATGAGATATTTGCACGTTACAAAAAAGAGCATCACGAAAACCTTTGGAGGTTATTTGAGGTATTGGCACAAATATACATAGAGGCGAAAAAAACAAACGAATGGATAGACCCTTTAGGCGACTACTACGAGGCTTTGAGTAGCAAGGGGCATAAGCAAGGGTTTGGGCAATTCTTTACGCCTATGACTGTATGTGAAACGATAGTACACATGACGGTCGCGCCTCATACACCAAGAGGTGTGAAAAACTTAGACCCAGCGTGTGGAAGTGGTAGGTTGTTGTTAGCCTTCAATCACATTTACCCTGACAACTTTCAATTTGGATATGATTTAGATAGAACATGCGTTATGATGACAGCTATAAACATGTGCTTTCACGGTGCAAAAGGGGAGGTTTGCTGGAAAGACAGTTTGGATATAACAGACCACAGGCTCGTGTATGCTGTTAATTTGCATACTGTAAATGGTGCGGAGCTACCCACCATAATAGAAATTCCTAAAGAGAAATCCTACATATACGCCTCCGATATGTTTTTACTAAATAAGTATCGTGCAGAGAAACAACAAAGAGAGGAACAGCAAAAAGAGCAGCAAGCTGATAAGCCAAATACAAAAAGCAAAAAAGAAAAACACACCCTAAGCCTGTTTTCTTAGGGTGTGTTTTTTTAGTTGGTTTGCATAAAGACAACCTTCTTACGCCTACGTGTGCGCCCCTTGAACCAGCTATCTATATCTTGCTTCTTGAAGAAGTTGTATTTGCCTTTTTTAGATACGGGCAGACCTTTGTGTACGTATTGGTACATAGACGCTACGGAAACCCCCAAATATTCAGCCGCTTCTTCTTGCGACATCAATACTTGCAACTCATTTTTAGCAACTTGAGCTTCGCTATTTTTTCGAAATACTTCTTGCAAGGCTTCCATCAGCTCTTTAAAGGTCAGCAGGGCGACTGGTTTGTTTTCATCTATCATCATAAGTTAAAATATTTTATTTTATTCGCAAAAATAAGTAAAATATTTTAACTTGTATATCTTTTTAGATAAAATAAACATTATATTTTATTAAAAAAACTAAATATCTATATTTATCTTTTTTGACGCGTCTCTTTTGCTTGAATCCACTACTTTGGCGTACACCTGCGTAGTCTTCAAATCCTTATGCCCAAGCATTTTAGATACGGTGTAAATGTCCGTACCCGCCTTTAGTTGCAACGTGGCAAAAGTGTGCCTAAAACAATGGAATGTTATCTTTTTGTTGATACCTGCATCTTGCACCCATTTTTTTATGGTTTTGTTAATGTATAAAGAAAGCCCACCAAAAATAACATCCTCGTCATTACACTTTGTACCAAGCAATTTATATGCTTGCGCACTGATAGGCAAAACTTCGTAATCTTTTGTCTTTTTTTGCTTGAAGTTGATAGTGTACTCTCCGTTTTCTTCTACGACATCGCCCCATTTGAGTTTTTTCACATCTGAAAACCGTAAGCCTGTGAGCGCACTAAACAAAGCAGCATTCTTGTACTCTTCGTTACTGCAGCTTGTTTTTGCAAGTGTCTGCAATTCATCAAGCGTTAGAAACTCTTTTTTAGTTTCAACGCTGCCTATAATTTTTACCCTCTCCACTACATTGGTACTTATGTAATCCAATTCATACGCCTTTTTGAGTGTTCTCAAAAATGTGTTGAAGTAAGAGGACTTAGTGTTATGCGATATAGGCTTATTTTGGTACATCATCTTTGCCTGTAGTATATACTCTCTGTACTTATTACAAAAAGCCTTATCCACATCATAGACTTTCATGTCTAAAAGGTTATTGCTCTCCAAAAACTCTTTTAACTTCTGGATACCAAAGCCATACAGTTTTTTAGTGCTTTCGCTATGTGAAGCACTATAATACAAGTCCTCTAAAAGTTTTATCAAGGTGATGTCCTTATCAACCTTTTTATGGTTGTTTAGGCTGCCATCATCAATTTGTTTTTGCCTCTCTAAGCATATAGTCGCTGCCTGATTTAGTACGGTTTGATTATGTTGCTTTTCGACACGCGTTTTGGGTGTTTTGTGTGCATACAATTTAAGGAACTCTCTACGAGTTTGTTTTCCTTTGCTGTTTTGAATTGGTGGGTAAAAGTCGAGGTATATACTCAACTTTCCACCTTTTACTTCTTGAGTTCTTACAGTTACTTTGGTCATATTCTATTTATATTTTTGGGTACAAATGACGTACAAATGACGTACAAAAATACAAATAAAGTAACAAAAAACATAAGATAAACGCTTGATTTATTACTTTTAAGACGCTAATATAAAGCATTTTATCTTATGTTTTTATTAAAATGGCATAAAATAAAGAAAGTTAATTAACAATAGTTTAACTTGTTTTATCAATTAAATATATGATAATCAATATTTTATGGGCATTACAAAACGCTAAAAATACAAATAAAGTACATAACCACAAAAACAAAGAATACTGAAAAATATTCTTTATTTTCTTGAATTTTTTGTCATCTGTTGCTTCTCAACCACTCTACTGATAGTATCGCCATCACCCAAATCAAGGTTTATGGTAAATGTTTCGCTGCCACCTTGAATGTTTGTTGTGTTGTTGATTGACTGCCTTTGCCTCAATACTTCTATATCTGCCATTGTGCGCCCTATCTCTGATGAAGGTGAGGAACGTGGAACAAAGCCGCTATCTACACTTGTATTAGTCCCTAACTGCAAACTACGCGCTTCACGTAACGAGTTCGCAGTTTCTACTTGTGTACCCATTACACTGCCAAGACCAAGCGAACTCATTGTCGAGTCCCACCATTCGGCTACACTATTCCAAATGGACTTCATGCCCTCCCATAAGGAGTTCATAATACTTGTGCCTATCTCATAGAACGTATTGCCTATGTTCGTGAAAAACTTAGTGAATAATTCGTAGGACATTGTAAAAGCGTATGTCCATGCATTGACAATGAAAATAGGTATGTTCGTAACTGCCCACCAAAGAAAATTACCTACAATAGAAATAAACCCTCCCATAACTTGGGTAACGTACCATTTGCCCCACTCAAAAGCTGTAACAAGAGCCGTTTGTATCCATGCTGGAGTGTTTGTAACTACCCAACTGAATAGATTGTACCATGAGCTAATTACAAAGGGTACGATTTGAGTCATGTAGTATTTTGTTACGCTCAAAAACGCGGAGAACGCATTGCCCGCCCATACAGGTATGTTGTCCCGTAGATAGGCGAACACATTTGAAACATCAGACAGAAAGTTGTTTTTGAAGTAATTTGCTACCATTTGCACGCGACTTTGTAAATACGCGGCTACAGTTGTAAAATTGCTTGACAAACTTTTCATTGTACCACGCCAATCAGTTATGGCAGATATGACTGTACGAACAGCCCACACTATAGCCAATATTGGCGATATAGCCAATGTTATGCCAGCCACCATGATACCCAAAGATGCGGTAAAAGTAGTAACTGCAAATACTAAAACGCCGCCAATGATGTAGCCAAGCGTCTTGCCTACACTTACCCAATCTTGTATCTTGCCAAGCCCTTTGGCAAAGGCAGTGTTTTGTAGTCCAAAGTATTTCAAAAAGCTATTGATGCCGCTTGAAATTATTTTGTAGGCTGTCCCTACCACATAGCTTACATTCGTATAGGTGTTGTATAAGGCAACGCCTACCCCCTTTGACAGTTCCACAAAGCGCACTACCCAAGTAGCAAGCGACTTGACCGTATCTAATACGCCAAGTGCCTGTAACTTTGCCTCATTGCCTCCCAAATTAAAGGTCTTGCCGTCCCAAGAACTGATGACCTGTCCGACTGTCCACATCATTGCGCCTAACTTCTGCATAACGCCCAAAAGACCTTGTGCGGGCTTTTCAGTACCCTCTAAGTAGTCTTGGAACGAACGGAGCGACTTGTAGGCAAGTGCTACCACTACCGCTATTGCAGCAGCAGCGGCAATATAAGGCGCGAAGGCGAGCGCGGTCTGTGTCGCTACGACAGCAAGCACTCGCATCACCCCAATAGTGGTCTGTATAAAAGGAATGACAGCCCCAAATACGACTATGAAACTCGCTGCAGCTGCCGAAGCAAGCACTAAGTATCTGCCTATTTCTGTACTTATCAAAGATTGAAACGCATCTACTACGAAGTTCACGCCTTGGACAATCTTTGTAAGATACGGCAAAAACA
>JACCDR012495204.1_pt1 | contig 98551 bp, 66 predicted proteins | sample 7446431 | NCBI WGS metagenome assembly JACCDR01 (sample SAMN15323443, study PRJNA562643) | freshwater metagenome | isolation source: river surface water | place: USA:Blue River Watershed | collected 2017-08-17
CCCGCAGGGATCTTCGCGCAAGTACAGCGGCCGTCGTATTTGCGCGAAGATCCCTGCGGGAGGACGGGAAAGAGGCTTGAAAACAAAAAGGATGCCTTTTTTCCATCATACATTTGGATACACAGCCAAAAAAGAAAGCCTTATTGGGCAGTTAATTATTACACCTCAAATTATACTTAAGAAGCTGTTTACGTTCATTTGATGAAGTAGAAAATAGGCAGGCATCATAGCTAACCTAAACAGATTTTAATTCTTATTTGCTACCCACTAGTGTAAGTCAGGTTATGAAAACATTTGATTTGAAAGAATTGTCTGTGATGGAAAGTCAGGGATTGCTGCAAAGCTTGATTTGCCCACGCCCAATAGCCTTTGCAAGTACCATAGATAGCCTAGGAAATGTAAATCTGAGCCCGTTTAGTTTTTTTAACATGTTCAGTACCAATCCACCTATTGTCATTTTTTCTCCCTCTCTACGAGGACGTGATGGTACTACCAAACATACCCTGGAAAATGTACACCAGGTGTCCGAAGTCGTGATCAATATCGTGAACTATGCCATGGTAGAACAAACATCCTTGGCAAGTGTGGAATATGAAAAAGGTGTAAACGAGTTTATCAAAGCTGGTTTTACGGCCATACCCTCGGAGGTTGTAAAACCACCACGCGTAGCTGAAAGTCCAGCTAGTCTGGAGTGCAAAGTAAATCAGATAGTAGCGTTAGGACAGGGGCCTGGGGCTGGTAATTTGGTTATTTGTGAAGTACTTCGTGTACATGTGCATGAAGAAATACTAGATGAAACCGGAAAAAAGGCCAATCCCTACCTGATAGATGCCGTAGCCCGGATGGGTGGCGATTATTATTGCCGAGCATCTGGCGACTCGTTGTTTGTGGTTCCTAAACCGAATCAGAAAAAAGGGATAGGGGTTGATAGTCTTCCAGAAGTAGTACGTCAAAGCCGTATTCTGACAGGAAACAACTTGGGGCGGTTAGGCAATGTAGAGCATCTGCCTGAACCAGAGGCTGTACTGGCATTTGCGAAGGATACTCGTATTCTGGAGATCTTTGAACGGTTTTCACACCATCAGGAATCTCTGGAAGACCACCTGCATCTGTTGGCCAAAGAAGTCTTAGAAACTGGCGACATAGATTCAGCTTGGAAAATACTGTTACAGAACATGACACTTCCTTGAAGAAAAGATAATTGCGATGTGAATTTGATACTTAAATGGTTGATTGTTCAATGGTTTTGACATGACTATTTTTACAAAAAGCAATTCCATTATTTAATCATCGAATTCGCATTCAATAGCTACTATTCTAATGGATCAAAAGAATTTTTTTCAGGATGTATATGATGTTGTACGACTTATTCCAGCAGGTCGGGTGACGAGCTATGGAGCTATTGCAGCATATCTGGGCGCCAAAAAATCGGCACGTATGGTAGGCTGGGCTATGAATGCCGCTCATACCTTGGACGACGTACCAGCCCATCGGGTTGTCAATCACGTTGGGCTATTGACAGGCAAACATTTTTTTGGTGCTCCTGATGCCATGCAGCAACTACTGGAGGCTGAGGGCATACAGGTAGTAAAAGACCAAGTAAAAGAATTTAAAAAGCTTTTCTGGGATCCCTCCCAAGAACTTTTATAACTCAAAAGATTAGACTAATACAATCTTACAGGCGTTGTGTACCTGGAGCTGATTTTCTGGATACTAAAAATAATCCCAGAAAAGTCAGTCCTCCATTCAGAATCAGTAACTCAAATCCGAACACATAGCCATTGAGCCATTGAACAGAATTGATGTGAATCAGATAACACAGTACAGGTGACAGTAGGCAGATCAAAGGCACCCATGCATCTTTTACCTGTCGTTTGGTGAGTAGGCCAAATGCAAACAAGCCCAGCAGTGGCCCATAGGTATATCCAGCCACCTTAAATACGGCTGTTACCACACTCTGATCGTTCAATGCATTAAAAATCAGGATTGTTACCAGTAATGCCAGTGACATACCTAGGTGTACAATGGTTTTGAGGCGTTTTCGCTGTTGTTCTGGACGTTTATCAAACTCTAGAAAATCAATACAAAACGAAGTTGTTAGGGAGGCCAGGGCTGAATCGGCACTGGCATACGAAGAAGCCGTAATGCCCAGAATAAAAAATACGCCTGCTACTACTCCGAAACGTGTCAGAGCCAGTGTAGGGTATAACGTATCAGTACGTGCTGGGATAGGAATGTGTTGTTGGGTGGAATAGATATACAGCAAAGCCCCTAGTATCAGAAACAGAATATTGATAAACAGGAAAACGGTGCTAAAGGTATACATATTCTTCTGTGCATCCCGTAAGTTGCGGCAGGTCAGGTTTTTCTGCATCAGGTCTTGATCCAGACCAAACATGGCAATCGTTGTAAAAAGCCCAGCAAAAAACTGTTTATAAAAGTATTTCTTGCTGTTTGGGTCATCAAAGAAAAATACTTGTGAATATTCACTGGCTTTTACACTGTCAATTAAGCTGCCGAGAGATAGCCCCAATGCCTGACTGATCAGATAAACACTTAGTAGTAGGGCAATAATCAGGAATGTAGTTTGAAAGGCGTCCGTCCATAGAATCGTTTTGATGCCTCCTTTGGATGTAATAAGCCAGATCAAGACAATCGTAATGACTACATTGACCTCGAAGCGGATATGCAAGTCGTTAAACAGAGCCAGTTGTAATACGGTAGCTGTCAGAAACAGCCGGAAGGCAGCACCTACTGTACGGGATACTAGAAAAGCCGCAGCTCCGGATTTGTACGACCAAAAGCCAAGTCGTTGATGCAGATAAGTATAAATAGAAACCAGATTCAGACGGTAATACACTGGCATAAGTACCAGAGCTACTACAAAATACCCGATTACATTGCCAAAAATAAATTGCAGGTACGAAAACTGAGAATTACCTACCTCGCCTGGAACAGATATAAATGTCACGCCTGAAATGGCTGTACCGATCATACTATAGGCGACCAAATACCAGGGCGAGTTTTTTCCAGCGGTAAAAAAAGTCTGTGTAGTTGCTCCACGACTTGTGATATAAGAGATAATAATTAAAATGCCGAAATAAATCGAGAGAATTGTAAGAACCAAGCCGGAAGTCATACACCAGAATGAAGGATAATAGATTGATTGTCAGATTTTTGTATAAATATTTTTTTGAGAAAAAAACTTGCGTTTCTGTGACGAAAACCGCTGTTAAATTGTATTTTTTTTTGTAAATTTGCTAACGTAACACAAGGATCGTTTGCTACTAGTTACACAATAGATTTTAAAAATGAAATTTTAAATTCAAAAAGATATGATGCATACCTTATATGAACCGGAAGTAGAGGTTTTAGAGGAAGAAATCATCGAGGAAGAGGCTCAGTGGGACCTGGTCGTATTTAACGATGATGTCAATACCTTTGAGCATGTCATTGAAACGCTGGTAGAAGTATGTGAACATACCCCTGAACAAGCAGAACAATGCACATTGCTCATTCACTACAAAGGTAAATGTGCTGTAAAAAAAGGAGGTTTTAGCGAATTGGCTCCCATGCGGAATGCTATCTGCCATCGGGGTATATCTGCCGAAGTTCTCTAATTCCTTCAGACGCACAGATGACGATTTTTTTCATCTGTTCCAAATCGTCATCTGTCTATTCATCTATTTCATGAACTATCCTTCCAAACTCATAGAAAATGCTATTAATGAGATAGCAAAGCTGCCGGGTATTGGCAAAAAAACGGCTCTGCGACTGGTATTGCATTTATTGAAACAGGATGAGCATACGTCTATTGCTCTTTCAGAAGCTATTACCCAGATGCGGACACAAATCCAGTATTGCCGAAAATGCCATAATATATCAGATACTGAAACCTGTGCCATTTGTGCCAGCCCCACCCGTGACCGTTCTCTGATTTGCGTGGTGGAAGATACACGGGACGTACTTGCTATTGAAAATACGGCTCAATACCGTGGGTTGTACCATGTTCTGGGAGGGATCATTTCACCTATTGAGGGCGTTGGTCCTAATGATTTGCATATTGATTCACTCGTTAACCGCCTGCCTGAATCTGAAGTAAAAGAAATCATCTTGGCTCTTAGTCCAACCATGGAAGGAGATACAACCGCCTTCTACCTGACCAAGAAACTGAGACCTTTTAAGCTGAAAATCACTACCATAGCTCGTGGTATTCCTATCGGAGGCGAATTGGAATATGCCGATGAAATCACACTTGGCCGCAGCATCATGACCCGTGTGGCCTATGATAGCTAATGCAATGCCCTGTATGTCAGGTAGATGTATTTTTTTTCTCGTCTTGTCTTTCTATGGAAATTACTAGAGAATGTCTACGGAAATACAAGACGAGTTTGTTAGTTGAACGTGGGATTCTCTAATGAATCAGGCGTGATAGGTACAGTCGGATACATTTGGGTAGAATCTCCTGGATGTTGGTTTTTCATATATTCCTGACAATCCAGTGTGGTAGACAATACTGCAGGTTTCCGGAAAGGTTTTTTGGTAATGCCTGTGCTAGGATCGGCGTATACTTTGTCCATAAACGTTCCCCAGATCGGAAGAGACGTTTTAGACCCAGCTCCGCTTCCATCCCGAAAGTGAATATTCATATCATCTCCACCAAACCAAACAGCTGCCGTCAGATCCTGTGTAATGCCTACAAACCAGCCGTCAGCATAGTTTTGTGTAGTTCCGGTTTTTGCTCCTATTTCATTGTCTTTGGAACAATTATATTGATGCAAGCCCACAGCAGAACCTCCTTTTTCTTCCACTCCACCCCGCAACATATAGGTCATTAGGTAGGCTGTTTCTTCACCGAGTACTTCCTGACTTTTAGGTGTAAATTCTTCCAACACATTGCCATTCCGATCTTCTATACGAATCAGATAATTAGGCTCGTACCAGACACCTCCGCTGGCAAAGGTAGAATAAGCCCCCAGCAGTTCATACATACTTACGGACTCTGTACCTAGACAGATAGCAGGATAGGGTTTCAGTGGGCTGTTGATCCCCAGTCGTTTGGCGTATTCTATAATCATAGGTGGCCCTAGCTTTTGCGTGAGGCGGGCTGGGATGGTATTTAATGAACGAGCCAATGCCTCCCGTAAGGTTACCAGTGAGTCACTAAAGGTTCGACTGTAATTTTCAGCAGTCCAACCATCAATGGTAAGGGTATGATCCAGTTCGCGGTCGCAAGGTTTGTAGCCGGCATTATCAATAGCTGCTGCATACAAAATAGCTTTAAAGGTTGAACCAGGTTGCCGTTTGCCTTGTCGAATATGATCGTATTGAAAATATCGGAAATCAATACCACCTACCCAGGCTTTTACCTGACCATTGTTCGGATCCATTGCCATCAGACCTGTGTGTAGAAATTTCTTATGATACGCAATCGAATCCAGGGAACTCATCACTGTATCTTTGGGGCCATTCCATGAAAAAACCGTCATTGGAATCCGTTTGCGAAAATCTATCCAGACTGAGTCTTCATTGCCATTATAATGCTTCATTAGTTCCTTGAAACGAGGCATGCGAGTGGCTACATTTTTTACATAATCTTTTACTTCCCTGCCCATTGGGTCTACCCATGGATTGCGACTTTTCCAATATTGGGCAAATTTTGCCTGTTGTTTTTTCATCTGTTCTGCCATGGCTTCTTCGGCATACTGTTGCACCCGTGAGTCAATAGTCGTATAGATTTTGAGTCCATCTGTATATAAACTTAATCCATGTTTCTGGACAATTTTACGCAGTTCTTTTTCCAGATGTGCCCTGAAATACGTAGCTAGGCCTCGGGTTGCATTCTCTGGATGGTAGCGGATGCGTAATGGTTCTGCGGCAAATTTTGCCTGTTGTGCTTCTGTAATATAGCCATGTTCGGCCATTTTGCTCAATACAAAGTTACGTTTGGCTAAAGCTCGTTCGGGATAACGAACAGGATTGTAGATGGATGGGTTATTCAGAATACCTACAAACAAAGCAGCCTGTGGAATGGTAAGTTTAGCGGAATTGGTTCGGAAAAATGTTCGTGCAGCTGACTCAACCCCAAAGGTACGACTGCCAAAGTTGACCGTATTGAGGTACATGGTTAGGATTTCTTGTTTAGTATAGCGGCGTTCCAATTGAATGGCCGTCAGCCACTCTTTCGTTTTAATCACACCTATATTATCCACAGGCCCTTTCATTTCTTCTGCCCGTATATCGAATAGATTTTTGGCTAATTGCTGGGTAATGGTACTGGAACCACGACGTTTGCCAATCAGTAGATAGGGAAACACAGCGGTAGTACCTACAAAATCTATCCCTGAATGACTTTGAAAACGAATATCTTCTGTAGAAATAAGGGCATTGATCAGGTTGAGTGGTATCTGCTCGTATTCAATAGGATTTCGATTTTCATCCCGGTAATACGATCCGAGCATCGCCCCATCCATCGAATAGACCATTGATGCAACATTGCTGCGGGGGTTTTCGATTTCCTTAAAAGGAGGCATCGGGCCAAATAACCCAAACAGGTCAATACTCACCGACCAAACATATAGTAGAAAGAAGACTGTGGAAAAAATAAAAAAGAGCCAGATACGTACAAACCACTTGTAATACATACCTTTTTCTATGGAGATTTTCATGCAGATAAAAATGAGGTTTCGTAAGAAAACGTCCGAAGAGGTTTATTCGGTATGCAAAAGTAGTTAAAAGTATGAAGCTTGGCATCCAATTCCAGTTTTTCCTAGAGTCTTCTGCATAAAATTTTTTATTGATTTGAATAAAAACAGAGAGAAATAAGGTTTTCTTAACATTTTTTTAATGTATCCTCAAAAAGAGGCCTGAAACTTGTTTGTAATTTAAGGGTTTGGTAACGTTTAAGTGATAAGAAAAATGTTGTTTTGTCATAAAAACAGACGCGTTTGAAAACACATTTCAAAACTATCGTTATTTCTGATGTACACTTGGGTACATCTGGCTCTAAAGCAAAAGAGCTGACAAGCTTTTTAAAACAACATACCTGTGATAGGCTGATCCTGAATGGAGACATTATTGACGGGTGGCAGTTGAAAAAGTATGGCTCTTGGAAACGGAAACATACCCGTTTCTTCAAGACCGTCCTGAAAATGATGGAAAGCTATGACACGCAGGTGATTTATCTGCGAGGCAACCACGATGACTTTCTGGATCAAGTATTGCCAGTCAAGGTAGGTAACTTTTCTATTCAGCGGGAATACATCCTGAAATCGCATGGAAGACGATTTTATGTAACCCACGGAGACATTTTTGACTCGGTTACAACCAAGCTTAAATGGGTAGCTCAACTGGGAGATATCGGGTATACTTTTCTGTTGTGGATGAACAAGATCTACAACAATTACCGGACAGGACGCGGATTACCTTATTATTCTCTCTCTCAGAAAATAAAACATAAAGTAAAGTCAGCTGTAAGCTATATCTCTGATTTTGAGACACAGCTGGTTGAGCTTGCCAAAGTAAAACAATGCGATGGTATCATTTGTGGCCATATCCATCAACCAGCTATTAAAGCCTATAATGATATTTTATACATGAACTCAGGCGACTGGGTAGAGTCACTAAGTGCCTTGGCAGAGGACGAAAATGGCGACTGGAGTTTGGTATATTACAATGAAACGCACAAAGCAACCCGCACAGACGATAATGCCCATGACGACCAGACTGACTGGGAAGAACTGGAAGACGATGAAAAAGCCGATCTCGAAACCCTGGAAGAACAGCTACGTCTGGTACAGGTATTAAAACAGGTAAGTTGATTAAGTATTCTTTATTTTAGAACAGTAAATAAACAAAAAAGGCTCTCCTTTCGGAAAGCCTTTTTTGTTTTGAGAAGAATATACAGTTCTTATTCGTTCGTTTTTCCACGCAAACCTCTTGGGATTTCGATAGAAGCTACTGGATTAGAAGGCGAGTTCAGTATAGTATAATTACCTTTAGGAATTTCGGCAACTTTGATAGACTTACCCAAATCTAGGTGGGTGATGTCGACATCTACATAATCAGGCATATCTTTTGGCAAGGCCTGTACCAACACTTTGCGTAATTTAGGAATCAGTTTTCCCCCTTTTACCACACCCGTAGAAGTACCTTGTAAACGAACAGGGATCTGCATCCGCACAGGCTTTTCTTCGTTCAGTTCCAGAAAATCTACGTGCAGAATCATCTCATTTACTGGATGATACTGAGCATCCTGAAGAATGGCTTTGTAATGAGTGCCTTCGATGTTAAGGTCAACTTGACATACTTCGGGCGTATAAATTAAATCACGGAAGAGAATCATGGGAACGGAAAAGTGTACCTGTTCTTTGCCACCATACAATACGCATGGAACTTGGCTAATGGTACGCAGACTTTTCGCTGCTGTCTTTCCGAGATTTGCTCTATGATACCCTATAATCTCGATGGTCTTCATAAAATAAATTGTTTTTAAGTGAATAAATATAACTAATGAAACGAAATGCTTGGCTAAATTTTGACTGTCTGTGCAGATTACACCTGCAAAAATAAGGTACTGATAGACTCATGGTCATGTACATTCCGGATGGCCTTGGCAAATAACTCAGCTACTGTAAGTACATGGATTTTTGGTGACTCATGTTTCATCGGAATCGTATCACTTACGACTAATTCTTCCAGTACCGAATCGTTAATGATATCATATGCATCTCTTGACAAGATCGGGTGTGTACAAATAGCTCGTACCGATTTGGCCCCTTTGTCCATAATTACTTTGGCCGCTTTGGTAATGGTACCTGCTGTATCTACCAAGTCATCTATCAATATCACATTGGCTCCTTCTACATCTCCAATAACCTGAATCGAAGCTATCTCATTGGCTCGTTTACGGTATTTGTCACAGACCACAATGTCTGCTTCAAAGTACTTGGCAAAGGCACGGGCACGACTTACTCCTCCCACATCTGGAGACGCAAAGATCATGTTTTCTAGTTTCAGTGTCCGGATATAGGGCACAAATACCGCTGCTCCATCTAGGTGGTCTACAGGGACATCAAAGAAGCCTTGAATCTGACCTGCATGCAAGTCACAAGCCATCAGACGACTGGCTCCGGCAGCAGACAGTAGGTTGGCCACCAGTTTAGCTGCAATAGCTACACGGGGTTTATCTTTTCTGTCCTGACGGGCATATCCGAAATAAGGTACAACAACGGTTACATATTTGGCCGAAGCTCGTTTGGCTGCATCTATCATCAGCAGTAACTCCATCAGATTATCTGCTGGTGGGAAAGTAGATTGTATTAAGAATACATCACATCCTCGGACAGACTCTTCGAAATACGGGGACATTTCACCGTCGCTGAAACGCTGCATGGATACAACACCTAAAGGCTTACCATAATAATAAGCAATTTTCTCGGCCAGGTATCGCGAGCTGGAGCCGGAGAATAACTTTACTGAATAAGACGAAGCCATAAGATAGGATGGGCGTGGATAGCAGAATTTTCAAAATGAGGGGGCAAATATAGGCTATTAGGTAGTATGAAGCAAACGAATATTTAAAAAATTAGATACTGCAATGCGGTTAGTTGCATAAAAAAGATGCTATTTTGGAAACAGCTTCTATAGAGATTAGAAACTTCATTAAAATATACTATTTTGTAGAATTATATTACAATTACTCTTTTTGCTATGCCTCAACTCACTACACCCTCATATCTGACGCAGACTGCTATTCGGAATTTTATTCAGGCCGCTTTGGCTGAAGATATTGGAGAAGGAGATCATTCCAGCCAAGCCGCTGTTCCACCCACTGCCCAGCGTCAGGCACGTCTACTTATTAAAGATACAGGCGTGTTGGCAGGTATGGAACTTGCCACGCATATATTCCAAGAAGTAGACCCCAACTTGACGATAGATATACGCATAACCGATGGAAGCAGGGTGATACCAGGTGATGTGGGCTTGATTGTGAAGGGCAAAGCTCAGTCTATTTTACAGGCTGAGCGGCTGGTACTTAACTGCATGCAACGCATGAGCGGCATTGCGACCTATACGCAACAACTGGTACAGATGATTAGCCATACACAAGCAAAGTTATTAGACACACGTAAAACAACACCCAACTTTCGTTTGCCAGAGAAATGGGCAGTAGCTATTGGAGGAGGTATGAACCATCGGTTCGGATTGTTTGATATGATTATGCTCAAAGACAATCATATTGACTATGCAGGAGGAGTCAGACCTGCCATTGAAGCTACGCACCAATATTTGAAGGCTATGCAGAAACGATTACAAATTGTGGTAGAAACCCGTACACTGGAAGAGGTGCAGCAGGTGTTGGAAACTGGAGGTATTACCCGTATCATGCTCGATAACATGTCTCCAGAACGTATGCGTGAAGCTATCCGCTTAATTGATGGCAAGTTCCCAACAGAAGCTTCTGGAGGTATTACAGAAGAAACCATTGTGGCTGTGGCTGAAACAGGTGTAGATTACATTTCTGTAGGAGCATTAACCCATTCTGTTACAAGTCTTGATATTAGTCTAAAGGCCATGTAAAACACGTAGAGCCGATACGAATATCGGTTCTACAACAACAGTTTTAAAATCTTAGACAGTATTATTTTCTACCTGTAGTATCTTTGCGGGTCGAGTCCTGGGGGTGCGTCGGACTTTGTACAGGCCCTTTTTTTCTATAGGTGGAATCCCTTTTTTCTGTCTTCTTGCCTTCTTTTTTATTGCCAGAAGGTGTAGTTTGTGCAAGTCCACTAAAACTTACAGACACAGCAATGATCATGGCCAAAATCAGATTCTTTGTCATAGCTTTAAGAAATTAAATGGTTTAAAAAAAAGTATATCACATAAATATTGATAAATACTTGATTATCAGTATATTTATCTTAAACGGAGGGAAGTATCAAAGGTTGCCATACACTAGAGGTTTTTGTATAAATAGAAATTAGAGTCTTTTTTAACTATCTGATTAATAGGATTTTATAAATATTTTTGTCCTGCAAAATTCTTCTACCTTAACCATTTCTTTTCTCTGATTCCTTGCCTACCTTTGCAGTTCATTTGGATGGTTTTCTTTGGAAATTTCTTGAATACCAAACAAGTTTTCTCCTAGGTTCAGCTCTGTAGAAACCATATAGCTGAAAAATTAGGTTATTTGATGGATTCCGGACAGGGAGATCAGTTTTTCCTTGTCTTTATGATTTTTACCAACATTATTAATTATGGCACGTACTCCCAATCCGTTCTTTCGCAACCCTATGATGCAGCAGCAGGCTGTTCCAACACCTGGGGTTAAGACAAAAAAATACCAGATGGACAAAAAAACATATGTCCGTGTAGGGATGACTCATCTATTACGCACCCAATGGTACTGGGCTTTTGTGCCTGCGGCTATTATTGTATTGAATATCATTCTGAATGTCACAGGGGTATACAAAAACTGGTGGATCTACCTGATTGCAGTATTGGTAGCCCTAGGGTATATTTTATTCTGGATTATTCAGTTTACGGGTATTTCTCAGCTCGAACAATACAAAGTTATGTTTCAGAAGTTTTCATATGATATTAACAGCAAGCAGATTAACGCAATGATCAATGCCAAAGAAGGCATGCAGATTAATTGGGATATGATACAAAAAGTGTACAAAGAGCCTGATGCCTATGTATTGGTGCTGTCTCGTGGGCAATTCCTCTATATGCCTCTCTCCATTTTTAGCTCAGACAATGACATCAAGTTTTTTGAACGGATATTAAAACAGAAAAACTTATTAAAAGACAAATAATTTACTAAAAAATCAATCTCAGGCTGATTTACGCACTGAGATACCATTATTTTTTACGTCACGTATATACCTTCTAACCAATGGATTATAGAATAGAAAAAGACACAATGGGAGAAGTACAGGTGCCTGCACACGTATACTGGGGAGCCCAAACCCAGCGGTCTATTGAAAACTTCAAAATTGCGCAGGATATTAACAAGATGCCCCGCGAAATTATCAAAGCATTTGCTTACCTGAAAAAGGCTGCTGCCTTGACCAACCTGGATGCAGGTGTACTCCCTAAAGAAAAATGCGACCTGATTGGAAAAGCCTGTGATGAAGTGTTATCTGGCAAACTAGACGATCAGTTTCCGCTGGTTGTCTGGCAGACAGGTTCAGGCACACAATCCAATATGAATGTCAATGAAGTTGTGGCCTACCGGGCACATGTATTGAATGGAGGAAGCCTGACCGATGACAAGAAAGCCTTACACCCCAACGACGATGTAAATAAATCGCAGTCGTCTAATGATACATTTCCGACGGCTATGCATATTGCAGCCTATCAAATGCTACTGGAGGTAACCATTCCAGGCATTGAAAAACTACGCAATACGCTTGCAGAGAAATCACGGAAGTTTATGCACGTGGTGAAGATCGGACGTACCCACTTCATGGATGCAACTCCTTTGACCTTAGGACAGGAATTTTCGGGTTATGTATCTCAGCTGGATCATGGACTGCGGGCTATTAAAAATACGCTGCCTCATTTGGCTGAATTGGCATTGGGTGGTACGGCTGTAGGAACAGGAATCAACACTCCTCCAGGTTATGCAGAAAATGTAGCTAAACATATAGCAACCCTGACGGGACTTCCTTTTATCACGGCTGAAAACAAATTTGAAGCCCTAGCCGCCCATGATGCTATTGTGGAGGCTCATGGAGCATTAAAAACAGTGGCTGTTAGCTTGATGAAAATCGGAAATGACGTTCGTATGTTATCTTCTGGGCCACGGGCAGGTATCGGCGAAATTTTCATCCCAGATAATGAACCTGGTTCTTCAATCATGCCAGGTAAAGTAAATCCTACCCAATGCGAGGCGATGACCATGGTAGCTGCACAAGTTCTGGGCAATGATGTTGCGATAAATATTGGTGGAGCCAGTGGGCATTTTGAACTGAATGTCTTTAAACCTGTAATGATTTACAACTTCTTGCATTCTGCCCGGCTCATTGGTGACGTATGTGTATCATTTAATGATAAATGTGCTGCAGGTATTGAGCCTATTGAAGCCAATATTCGCAAGCATGTAGAAAGCTCTCTGATGTTGGTGACAGCCCTTAATACCCGAATTGGTTACTACAAAGCGGCAGAAATTGCCCAAACAGCTCATCGGGAAGGATTGACTCTCAAAGAAACAGCCTTAAAACTAGGCTATTTGACAGAAGAACAATTTAACGAGTGGGTAAAACCAGAAGATATGGTAGGGAAAATAGGTTAATGACCTTACCAGTCATGTCTGTATACAACAAAAGCCCGCTAGTGTAAAGCGGGCTTTTGTTTTTGTGAGGGGTCTATTAAAAAAGATATGCGTGTGTCAGACTAAGGCTTTATAATTTCATTACGAATCTCTTTTACCTGTTTGGTAATACCAAGCAGACTTTGATCGGTCACGGAAAAACTACCTGCATTAGCCTTTAGATTTTCCTCAAATTTAAGAGCTTCAAACTGTGTATATAAGTCAGTAAGTTTTTGTGTATACAGTGTTACAGCCTCGTCTGAGCTTACACTTTTCAGCAGAGACAGAAGGTCAGCTAGTGATTTTTTCTGTTCCATGATTTTCAGAATCAGCTGTGTCAAAACGGCATTGCGTGTGTCAGCAGGTATATCTTTTGGATATTTTTCAATGAGACCAGTCGAAATATACAAGCCTTCTATAAAACTGCCTGTAACCACCAGAGCACCTGTAGCATCCCGTTTGTTTTCTATCAGGTACTGATTGATATACCCCATGGTTTCGTCTACAATCTTAATTAACGAATCCTGATTAGACAAGTTATCTTGAAAACGTTTTACCCGGGCATCACCAAAGGTATTGCTAAGACCCAGATGTTCTCCTAGCTTTTGGGTGGCCTTCATATACGTTACTACATCCTGGGTTTTGTTGTATACGCTCAGGTATCCGATATCTGTTCCATAGAGACCTAGATTCAATGCTGCTTTGTCATTGGTAATGGTATAGGAGGCCGCTTTATTGGCTGGATTGATCAGTGCTTGATTAAATTCTGCTCCTGTCAGCCGAATCATTGCAGGTACATCACTGGTTTTAGGTAATGCACTTAATATTTTTGCAGATTCCGTATTCACAGGAGCTTCTGCTTGGGTAGTAGCCGTGTCTACAGTAGAGACGGTGGTTTCTGTTTTTTTCTCGCCTCCGCAACCTTGCAAGAGCAGCAACCCGTTTGCTGCCAGTAGAAAAAAGAATGATTTGCGTAAATAGTTTTTCAGACACATATATAACAGGTGGTTTGGTGATAAAGACAAGACAACAAAACGTCGTCGAAAAAACTATATTTTGATTGATTTTCCAAGAGGTTTCTACAATAATGTATAAAAAGAATCCTGTCTGCTCGTAAATAGTAGATAGTTTTATATTTTCTGCGTGAAATTAAAACTATATCCAGGAGCTACATTTGCTGTAGATCAATTAGCCTCTGTTTTTTGGATAGACAGAAATATACCCACAAACACTTAATCACTCTTTTATGGTGTGTGTTGTATAAGCAATTGATAGCCAATGATTTGAAAAAGAACATTGTTGCTCGAAAGAGGGTGAAACTTCTGTTATCAGGCTATTTCACTTCGGGAAAAAAAATTGGCTTTGAACCAGAAATTACGTCTAAAATAGCCTGAGTTCCTGCGATTCGTATCTATGAAGTAGGGATTTCTTATTATGGATGAATATAGGCCGAAGGAAAGAAGATTAACTGGAAATATAGTGTTAGGGCTGTTTATTGTATTTTCTAAGATATTGATTTTTTGTCTGGGAAGAGGGCAAATAAACGCAGGTCTTGGATTAACTATTTGATAGTCAGGCTTTTTTGTGATCTCGCCGGGAATCGAACCCAGATCAAAAGTTTAGGAAACTTCTATTCTATCCGTTGAACTACGAGACCATTGCCGAAGCAAGTGGGTACAAATTTCTAAAATTTATTGCTCTTCAGCAAGCTTTTCCCAATCTGTCCAAGTGGTAGCATGGCTAGAGAGCCAGTTTGGATAAATCTGAAAATGTTTTTCTTTCACTTTTTCTAGTAGAATCGTACGCAACTCATTCAGGTTTTCTTTTTTCTCAGCCGAAATAAAAACCACATTTTCGGTATTTTTATTCAGATAAGTTTGTTTAAGTCGTTGAATGGTTTCCTGCATGGTAAGTTCTGATTGCTTTTCAGGGTTTTCTGGATCTATCTCTGGTGTATAGATGTCTAATTTATTAAAAACGAGAATATTGGGTTTATCTGCTGCTTTAATTTCTGCTAGGGTTGTATGGACTACTTCAATCTGTTCCTCAAACGAAGGATGCGAGATATCCACTACATGTAGCAAAATATCGGCTTCCCGAACTTCGTCCAAGGTAGATTTGAAGGCTTCGATCAGGGTAGTGGGTAGTTTTCGAATAAAACCAACAGTGTCAGTCAATAAAAAAGGAATTTCATTCTGGACTATTTTGCGTACCGTTGAATCTACTGTAGCAAATAATTTATTTTCGGCAAAGACGTCAACTTTAGCCAAACGTTTCATCAATGTAGATTTTCCCACATTGGTATATCCTACCAGAGCTACACGTACCACTTGCTGCCGAGATTTGCGGCGTGTATGACTTTGTTTGTCAATGTCTTTCAGTTTCTCCCGCAAAAGAGCTATTCGGTCACGAATCATACGACGATCCGTTTCAATTTCTTTTTCTCCTGCACCACCACGAGTTCCAGTTCCCCCTCGCTGCCGCTCTAGGTGCGTCCACATACGGGTAAGTCTGGGTAAAAGATACTGGTAGCGAGCCATTTCTACCTGAGTCTTTGCTTGGGTTGTTTTGGCACGTTGAAGAAAAATATCTAAAATCAGCAAGCTTCGGTCATAGATCTGACAGCCGAGGGCTTTTTCCAAGTTTCGTAATTGAGAAGGAGACAGATCATCATCAAAAATGACCATATCAGGTGTTTTATCTTTGACAAATGCTTCAATTTCTTCCAGTTTACCCTTTCCGACAAAGGTTCGTGAATCGGGGCGGTCTAGTTTTTGTACAAATTTACCTATGGTTTGTACACCTAGAGTGGTTGCAAGAAAAGCGAGCTCATCTATATATTCCTGGGTCTTTATGTAAGATTGTTTCTGAGATAGCAGGGCTACAAGCACTGCTTTTTTAACAGGAGGTTGAGTATCGAGCATAGATAAGGTATAATATGTTGTTGTTTATATTCTATACAAGCTATTTTTTTGAAGAAGTAGTTTGTATAAGTAACGATCTGTCTTTCTGGTGAAAGCATAGATACAACTGTAAGGTTCTCTTCAAAACTTGTATGAAAAACTTCTCTATTGTAATTGTGTAAAATTAATTAATTACTAATTTGCGTCTTGAATCCATTGACAAAACAATGCGCATCGCCATCGTCATCAATACAGCTTGGAATATTTATAACTTTAGAATGGGGCTTATTCGTTCCTTTCTGGCTAAAAATTATGAAATACATACAATTGCTCCTGCAGATGGCTATGAAGGCTACCTTACAGAAGCGGGCTGTCAACACCACTCGGTTGTCTTAGATAACAAAGGTAGTAACCCTAAGAATGATATTCATTATATTTACCAGTTATATAAGGTTTATAGGAAAGTAAAACCGGATGTGATATTGCACTTTACCATAAAACCTAACTTGTATGGGACATTGGCTGCAAAACTACTTGGTATTCCCGTCATTAATAACGTTTCTGGGTTAGGCACAGTATTTCTTCGGGAAAACCGTACTAGTAAAATAGCTCGTACGATGTATCGCTATTTGTTCCAGTTTCCTGAAAAAGTATTTTTTCAGAACAAAGATGACTTACAATATTTTATTAGGCAAGGGTTAGTTAAAGAAGAAATTACTGCTCTATTACCAGGGTCAGGTGTAAATATCAACTATTTTTATCCAGCCCCTTTCGCCCGTAACCGTACATTTGTTTTTTTATTGGCTGCCCGTCTGATTCAGGATAAAGGGATTCGGGAATATGCAGAAGCAGCTCGTATACTAAAAAAACAACACTTAAATGCCCAATTCTGGTTAGTAGGTTTTAAGGATGATAGTCCTTTTGGCATTGATGAATCGACATTGCAGCGGTGGAAAGAAGAAGGATTAGTTGATTACAAAGGTTCTACAGATACGATTCGAGATGTGATTCGTCTGGCAGATTGTGTGGTGCTTCCTTCGTATCGGGAAGGAACTCCCCGAAGTTTACTTGAAGCAGCATCTATGGGTAAACCATTGGTAGCTACCAATGTACCAGGTTGTATAGAGGTTGTAGAGAATGGTGTCAATGGTTTCTTGTGCGAGTCGCACAATGCAGAAGATCTGGCTAGCCAAATGGCTCAAATGATGCTACTTGATGATGAAGCTTTAGAGAAAATGGGTCGTGCCAGCCGACAGAAAATAGAAAATACGTTTGATGAAAATCTAGTTATCCAAAAATACCAGAAAGCAGTAGCAGAAATCTTACACGTGCCTCAGGCTAAGAAGCAGACTGAGACAGTGGCACATTATTGAGTGTTAATTATTTTTAGAAAGAAAATGGGTAAGTAGAGCCTGACATAGAGAGCTATTTTTCTTAGTAATCGTACTGATTTTGATAAATTTTTCTACTTTTGCCCAGTAAAAATATTGGATATGCATTTTAAAACTACATATATTGAAGGGATAGTAGAAATAAGTCCTCGTATTTTCAATGATGAAAGAGGATTTTTTTTTGAGTCCTATCAGAAGCAACTTTTTTCTGAGCACGGCATCCCTTCGGATTTTGTGCAGGACAATCAATCATTTTCCAAAAAAGGCGTTTTGCGGGGACTCCATTTTCAAAAGCCTCCTTTTGCTCAAGGCAAGTTGGTTAGGGTTATTGTAGGAAGGGCACTAGATGTTGCTGTAGACATTCGCGAAAACTCCCCTACCTTTGGGCAGCATGTTTGTCTCATTCTGGATGCCGCCTCTCATAATATGATCTATATTCCAGAAGGATTTGCGCATGGTTTTCTGGCTTTAGAAGATACTGTTCTACAATATAAATGTACGAATGTATACCATAAAGCTTCCGAAGGGGGTATTATATGGAATGATTCGAACCTGTCTATTGACTGGAATATTGAAAATCCTATCGTATCAGAAAAAGACTGCATCCTGCCGACACTCGAAGAATTGATAAAAATACAAGTTTAGTGTTGCCTTTTACACTTTTCTGCCATAAATACCCTACCTTTACTGCCAAAACGCATCAGATCTGCTCTTTGAGCTAGCTCTTGTTCTGAATATGTACAAATGCTGTAGTCTGATAGACTGAGAATAAAACCATCTGTTGGTTGTGGAAGAGAATTTATAGGCGTTTTATTTTAGTTGTTATACGTACTTTTTACTTGCTCCAAATACGCTTTTGCTGATGCGCCACTATTGGTTATTGTTACTATTTCTTACTGCTTGTCAGACATACAAGCAAAATATTATGGTCAGGACAGATTCTTCCCGTCTTCCTAAAAATGTAGTACAGGCGGCGGCTGGAATGGAAAAGTTGGAAAGAAATTATGTAATACGCAAAGATGATATTCTGGAAGTTGTGTTATATAGCAACAAAGGGGAGAACATGATTGACTTCAATATACCAAAACCTGGAGCTATTGTAGGTGCAAATGGACAAGGAGGTCAGTCGGTTATACCTCGGTTTCTAGTAGAGGCAGATGGAAACGTACGATTGCCTCAGGTTGGTGCGATTCGGATGGAAGGATATACCATTCGGCAGGCCGACAGCCTACTTGCAGTAGCCTACAATAAGTTTTATGTAGACCCTTTTGTAGTGGTTAAATGTATGAATAAACGTGTCATTGTATTAGGAGCTACTGAGAATAAAGTAGTGCCTTTAACCAATGAAAACATGAATATATTTGAAGTACTGGCGTTGTGTGGAGGTATACACGACAATGGAAAGGCACATAACATCCGTTTAATCCGAGGAAATCTTGCAGATCCAGAAGTATATTTGCTTGATCTATCAACGATTGAGGGAATGACAAAAGCCAATCTGGCAGTGAAACCTAATGATATCATTTACGTTGAACCTGTTAAGCGAACATTACGCGAAAGTGTTGCGGATATCTCTCCTATTCTTAGTTTGTTAAGTGGGATAGTTACTATTGTGTCTTTCGTTTATATTTTAAGAAACCCGAGCAGATAGATACTCATGTCATCCGAGAACAACAATTCTATACGCACAGACGAGTTTGCGAACTCATTATCCGATTCTGCAGACGACCAGGATACCTTTCTTGGGGGGATAGATATTGCTAAAATTGGGAATATTGTTCGCCGAAATGTGATCTGGCTTATTGTTATTCCACTTATTTGCCTGATAGGGGGCTATTTGTTTTTACGCTACACTACACCCATCTATGAATCTACATCGAGCCTGAAACTGGAAGTTAAGCAGCAAGCCAACGAGTTAGGCTTGCCTTCTTTGGGTGGGCCAATAGAAGGTGGTAATATTTCAGGAGAGATTGAGTTGATCAAATCAGATATTATATATGATGAGATCATTAAACAAATGGATTTAGGTATAAGCTATTATACCTATGGACGTAGCCGTATTAAAAATGAAGAAAAATATCTGAATGCTCCTTTTAAGGTTCGCTATGAAATTAAGAATCCTGTGGTGATGGATTTGCCCATTGATTTAAGCATTCAGGATGCCAATCATTATATACTTGCCTATACCATAGATAATACAGATTATACCCAGACAGGTGTATGGGGCCAGCCTTTAGAGACAGAATTTTTCAAGTTTGTGATCCAACAAACACCTTCTTATTCTTCTGAACAAGACTATTCAGGCTATTTTACTATCAATAGTCCTGCAGCCCTTAAATACTATCTGTCCTCCAATCTGCGTGTAGATGTTTTTAATCCTTCTGCCAATATTATTGGTATCTCTTTTAAAGATCCGAGCGTACGAAAAGCACAACATATTGTCAACAAAATAGATACTATATATCTGGAGAAAACCAAAGAGTTAAAAAATAAAGCGAACAAACAAAAGATAGAATTTCTTGATAAGCAGATTGCAACCGTAGAAAAAGAACTAGAAGTACATGAGTCTAATCTGGAGAACTTTGTAGTAAGTAACCGGTCTTCAGATATAGGTAAAGATATGGAGAACTACAGCGGTAAGATTGAAGAATTAACCAGTAATCGTGACGAGTTTGTTACTCAATTGTCTTTATTAAATTCCTTACAGACCTCTCTGAATCAATCAAGTTCTACGCCTATTGTTTCATCCTTGCCCTTATTATCAGATGGAGATATTAGTGCATTGATTACAGAACTTAATAAACTTTACCAGGAAAAAGCTATTTTATCTAAAAGTTATCGGGCCAACACCTATGCTATTGAATCAAAAGTTTTGCAAATAGAGGCCAATCGTAAAAGTTTACTTTCGCTTATCAGCCAGAAAAAACGGATAATTAGTGAAAAAATAGGATTGCTTGCGAATCAGATCTCTAAAGCAGAAGGAACATTTGTGACATTGCCTTCTAAAAGTACCAATTATAACCGGCTTAAAAGACTGCGAGACCTGAAGGAAAAGTATCACCTGCTCATGATTGACAAAAAGGCTGAGCTTGGAATTGCTGAAGCTGGTACCAAAGAAGACTTTGTTATTCTTTCACCCGCAGGCTCTCCTTATGTACCTATTTCACCTAATAAATCTATTATCTATACTAGCTGTCTGATTGCAGGCCTTTTCTTGAATTTCCTGTTAATAGGTGCGAAATACCTACTACATGATACAATATCTACCCAAAAAGAACTGGAAAACTCTACCAGTGCACCTTTGCTGGGTGTTGTGCCTGTATATACCAAAGAAAAGCTGGAAAACTCCCGTCTGCTGGTATACCAGAATCCGAAATCTACTATTAGTGAAGCCTTTCGTTCGATACGTACCAATCTGGACTTTATGTTTCAGATGCAGCAGAAGAAAAGAATTATTTCTGTTACTTCTACTATCAGCGGAGAAGGAAAGACTTTTGTGGCTCTCAATCTCTCTGGAGTCATTGCCTTGTCCAGTACAAAAGTAATCTTGCTAGATTTAGATATGCGACGTCCAAAGGTACACCTCGCATTTGAAGAACAGAACTATAACGGTATCAGTACGTTACTTATAGGCAAACACACCATCGCAGAATGTGTACGGAAAACACCCATCGAAAATCTGGATTTTATTCCTGCGGGTCCTATGCCTCCTAATCCATCCGAACTAATTCTTCGTCCGGAATTTGATGCACTGCTCAAGGAACTTCACCAGTCATATGATGTGATTGTCATTGATACTCCACCCATTGGCTTGGTGACTGATGGAATTCTAGTTATGCGGAAAGCGGATCTACCTGTGTACGTACTTCGGGCAGATTATTCCAAAAGAGTTTTTGTAAAAAATATAAACAAGTTAATTAAAAACAATAACTTTGGTAAATTAGCAGTTGTGCTAAATGCGTTTCGTCATATTAAGCAATATGGTTATGGTTATGGCTATGGATACGGCTATGGCTATGGAGGATATTATGATAACGAGGAGGATACGTCAAAAGGTTTAGATAAACTGAAAGGACTGTTAGTTAAAAACAAATGATTTCTTTTTTCAAGAAGACTGCCAAAGAGGAAAGTGATTACCTGCGTTCGGTACCACTGATAGCAGATATGCATTCGCATATCTTGCCTGGTATTGATGATGGTGCCAAAAATCTTGAACAGTCATTGGGACTTATTAAAGAACTATATGATATGGGCTACCGTAAGCTAACGGCTACACCTCATATCATGGGAGACTTTTATAAAAACACACCTGCGATTATCCATGAAAAACTCATAAAAGTACAATTAGCAGCTACACAGCGTAAATGGAATATAGAAATTAAAGCTGCCGCCGAATATTATCTGGATGAGTGGTTTATGGAAAAACTTCGCCGGGAAGAGCCTCTTCTGACTTTTGGCGACAATTATGTATTATTTGAGACTTCCTATATCAACCAACCTGTACAGCTACAGGAGGCTATTTTTCTGATGAAGTCACAGAATTACAAACCTGTATTGGCTCACCCTGAACGATATATCTACCTGCATGATAACTTTGATCGTATCAAGGAGATTTATGAAATGGGTGTATTTTTACAAATTAATATAAGTTCCCTGTCAGGCTATTACTCAATACCTGCACAGATGATAGCTGAAAAACTCATTGATAATCGTCTGGTTCATTTTGCTGGTACAGATTGCCATTCAATGAAGCATATCCAGTCATTGCAGGTTACACAGACCAAGAAATATTATGCCAAGTTATTGACCCTTGAACTACTCAACAACACGTTGTAGGAGTGGTGTGGTTGGTACCAGAGACTACAGTTCCTACCTGTCCTATGGTAGATTTTATTTAATGTTCACACATACATGGTTTTTATTACAGGTGGTACTGGTCTAGTAGGCAGTTTTGTCATTAGACATTTTTTACAGCAGGGCTACCCCGTAACAGCTTTGCGGCGTGCGGGTAGTGATATGCATTTACTCCATGACTGCCAGGATAAGGTACAGTGGGTGGAAGGAGATATTCTGGACATTCCCTTGCTCTCACAGGTTATCCAGCCTAATTCAATAGTTATACATGCTGCTGCAATAGTTTCCTATTCTCCCAGCCGCAAAGAAGAAATGTTTAAGACCAATGTAGAGGGAACCGCTAATATGGTAAATGTATGTCTTGAGCAAGGAGTGCGTAAGTTCTGTTTTGTGAGTTCTATAGCTGCCTTAGGGAAAAACAAGCAGCAGACCGAAATAGATGAGTCTGCCAAGTGGGAAGATTCGGATTTGAATACCAGCTATGGACAAAGTAAATACTTGGCAGAAACGGAAGTATGGCGTGCTGCAGCCGAAGGGCTACCTGTGGTGATTGTCAATCCGAGCATCATCCTAGGGGCTGGCGACTGGCAGCGGAGTAGCACCCAACTTTTTCACTATGCCTATAAAGAAAAACCTTTTTATCCCAATGGAAGTGTAAATTATGTAGACGTACGGGATGTGGCACGGGCAATTTTTTTACTCGCAAACACTGAAATTATTGGAGAAAAGTTTATCTTGAACGCAGGAACGGTAAATTATAAGAAATTGTTGGAACAAATAGCTCAACGGTTTGGAAAGCGACCTCCTCATTGGAAAGTACAGCCTTGGATGAGTCAGTTGTTATGGCGTATGGAATGGATAAAAAGCCTATTTTCTAAGAAAGAACCCTTGTTGACACGAGAAACGGCTAAGCTATCACAAATACATTACCTATACCCGAGTGATAAAATAAAAAAAGAACTCAATTTTACGTTTAACGATTTAGCAGATACACTAGACTGGGCGTGTACGGCGTTTGTGCAAAAAAAGTCTGGACACTGATTTGAGCAGGCAAAGGTATGTTAGTCTTGAAGAGCCTTCTGCTAGAAAATCAGAAAAGGTGTAAAACGGTAACTAAAAAGCGTAATGGAACAGGATTTCATTGACAAAGAAGGTGAAGGTCAAAACAATGCGGTCAGACGTTTTGAAGAGATGCTTCGTAATAAAGAAAATATATTCTTAGAGGTAGAAGATTATGAAGAGATTATTCATAATTATTTAGATAACGGAAGTTACCAAAAAGCCCTGGATACCTGCGAGCTAGCTCTGACACAGTATCCATATGCTACCGAGATTATGATTCAGAAATCACATGCGTTGGCTGATACAGGTTTTATAGAAGATGCATTGGATGTGTTAGAAAAAGCGTCTCTGTTTCATCCCCACAGCGTAGAGATCGGTTTCATGCAAAGCTCCCTGTTTGCTTCTATCGGAGAATTTGAGGAGGCTGTAGAGATTCTTCAAAAACTAGAAAGCTGGACAGATATGCGGGATGAGGTTTATTTTCAGCTGGGCTGGACTTATCAGCAATGGCAAAAATATCCGGAAGCTGTAGAATATTATAAAGCCGCTATTAATCAGAATATTGCTCATGAGCAGGCATTGTATGAACTAGCTTTCTGTCTGGATGTGACCGGGCAACTTGAGCAAAGTCTTTCATATTACCGCCAGTTTATTGACAAAGATCCTTATTCTGCCAATGCGTGGTATAATCTGGGTATTGCGTATAGTAAACTGCAACAATTTGAAGATGCCATTCATGCCTACGAGTATGCAACGCTTATTAAAGAAGATTTTGCGTCTGCATGGTATAATATGGGAAATGCCTACATGCATATCGGCAACTTTGAAGAAGCTAAAAATTGCTACGAGAAAACCATAGCCGCTGAAAACCCCACTCCAGACTCCTTTTGCTCACTGGCAGGTGCATACGAACGTCTACGGCAGTATGACAAAGCTATTTCCTACTACCAAAAAGCAGTGAAGATAGATGCTCAATGGGATGAAGGCTGGTATGGCATAGCTGTCTGCTTGGATGAGCAGGAAAAATGGTTTGAGGCTATTCATTTTTACCGAAAAGCTATTCAACTAAACCCCCACATAGCTGATTATTGGCTAGGACTGGCAAATGCAGAGTCACAGGTGGGGAATGTGGTTTCTGCGTTGGAAGCCTATAAAAATGCCGCAGAACTTGATCCTGCTAATCCAGAAATCTGGATAGACTGGTCGTTGGTATACTACGATCAGGGAGAGTATGAAAAGGCTTTTGACCTGGTTGAGGAAGGAATGGAAGAGACACCAGATGACGCAGACCTGTATTACCATGCTACTGCCTATCTTATTAATGGAGGAAGATACAAAGAAGCATTTCGATATTTAGAAAATGCACTAATTTTGGGGTTCGATCAGCATCTGATGCTTTTTGAGTTCTTTCCGGAATTAGAAACCCAGAAAGCACTGTATCGGATCATTGATCAATATCGCCGTAAATGAGGGTAGATGAGCTGCTGGCTTTTAAACAGATTCGTTTAGAAGTAGCTTATTTTTGCACAGCCTCATGGAAACACCATTACGGAGATGTATATTCGCACGGAAAACCCTAAAACAAAGCATGAAAAATTACGAACTAAAACAATTACCTGAACGTACCGAAAAACCTCGGGATTTTGGTTTGACCATGGCTATGGACAAAGGATTGAGTCTTCGAGAAGCCGAAGATTTTGTCCAGACTTCTGGCGAATATGTGGATTTGGTAAAACTAGGCTGGGCAACATCCTATGTCACTCCGTTTCTAAGAGAAAAAATTAATATTTATCGCCAGGCAGGTCTGTCTGTCTATTTTGGTGGTACATTATTCGAAGCCTTTGTCGTACGGGGGCAATTTGACGACTACGTCAGGGTACTGGACAAATATGAAATGACGTTTGCAGAGGTATCTGACGGTTCTATTGATATGGATCACGACGTTAAATGCGAATATATTCATAAACTGGCCCAACGGGTTACGGTACTTTCGGAAGTTGGCTCAAAAGATGATCAGAAAATCATTCCGCCCTATAAATGGATTGCCCTCATGCAGAAAGAACTGGATGCTGGTGCTTGGAAAGTGATTGGCGAAGCCCGTGAAGGTGGAAATGTGGGTCTGTTTCGTTCCACAGGTGAAGTTCGGTCTGGATTGGTAGAAGAGATTCTGACCAAAGTTCCCTACGAGAAAATTATCTGGGAAGCCCCTCAGAAGGCTCAGCAGGTATGGTTTATCAAGTTGCTGGGAGCCAATGTAAACGTAGGGAATATTGCTCCACATGAAATTATTCCGTTGGAAACCATTCGATTAGGCTTACGTGGCGACACATTTACGCATTTTCTGGAAATGGAAAAGAATGCCAAATAAACGTTTCAAAAGCCCCTCCCTTAAAGAGGGGCTTCTTTATAGCTCATTGTCTGAGTAATATGAAAGCTGTATGTATATGGCAGGCACAACACCCAAAATATCTATGAGTTCATATCCTTTCAGCCCTGATGAATGGCAAGCTTGTATCAAAGTTCTCACTGCACTTAAAGAAGATCCCTTTAATAATCCTGACAACCAGCAGCTTAAAACCTTGGTTACACTTATTCATAAGAAGGCTAAAAAGGGGCTAAGGCAGTCAAGGTACGAAACCAAACAAGCAGAGGATTTTGATAAAATCAGACAGACTGTCATTGTGTCTAAAGCTCAAGAAAACACGACGCTTTATGCACATGAGCCATCCGAACGAAAATCCTACCACTCATTGAACCTGCCACTGACTTGTTACTGTTGTGGTAGTGCCTATGACCAATTACATTTCTTCTATCACAGGTTATGTCCAACTTGTGCAGCCTATAACTACAGCCTGCGTGAATTAGAACTGGATTTCAGAAACCATCAGGTTCTGATCACAGGCGGGCGTGTTAAAATTGGTTATGCGACAGCATTAAAGTTTCTTCGGGCAGGTGCTAATGTGTTGGTTACGACAAGGTTTCCAGCTCTAGCCTGGCAGCAGTTCAGCAAAGAAGCGGATTTTGAATCATGGAAGGAACAGCTGATGGTATATGGACTTGATCTGAGAAGTCTCAAGGCTGTGTATGCGTTTATTGCGTATTGCAAACACAACCTCAAAAGCTTGGAAATCTTGATCCATAATGCTGCACAAACCATTAAGTATCCATTAGAATACTATCAACCACTACTCCAACAGGAACAACAAAACCTACTTCGGTATGAAAACCCCAAGCTTTTAGGCAATCCTACTCATTTGGCAGCGACTCAAGATCAATGGCTGGAGCTGCCAGACCGTGGTACTGTAGAACTGAACCGTTTTGGACAGCCTGTAGATGGAAGAGATAAAAATAGCTGGAATTCCAAACTTGAAGAAATTGGATTAGAGGAGCTTTTAGAGGTGAATCTGATCAATCAGATCTCGCCATACCTGATGGTTTCTGAACTCAAGCCACTCTTGGAGTCGAGTACCCATGCTGAAAAGTTTATCATTAATGTGACTTCCTCTGAAGGGCAATTCAAATATCCCAATAAAACGGTCTTTCATCCTCATACTAACATGACCAAGGCGGCTCTGAATATGATGACCCGTACTTCTGCTGAAGATTTTATAGATAGCCAGATTTATATGAATGCAGTAGATGTTGGCTGGGTTTCAACGGGGGCTCATGAAGAGAAACGGGCAAGACTTTTTGAAAACATGCAGATTCCGCCCTTGGATTCCGTAGACGGAGCTATGCGCATCATTCATCCAATCCTTGCAATCAAGAATGGAAATAAAGATCTCTTTGGCAAGCTGTTGAAAAATCACATAGAAGTAGATTGGTAATTATGAAGTCTATAGGAACAACCTGTCTTTCCTTAAGATAAGTAATAGCTTTTTGGCATTACATATTTTTGAATCATAACCGATTCTGTATATTTGCAGTTCTATATTGTTTTATTTTAAAAAAATATTTTATGAAATTATCTTTATTTGTATTATTTCTACTTTCAATTGTTAGTTGTGATCCTAATAAGGCTATTTGTTACGATTGTACTAAATCAGGGAATCAAAGCAGATTTTGTTTGCCTCGTGCAGATGCCAAAAGCAAAAAACAGGCGTTGGAACGGGATGGGTATTCTTGTACAAAATTTAAACAATGATTCTTTACCTATGGATGTATTCACTACTATGAAAAACTTTATTTTATTGATAATCATCGGCATTTGGGCTTCTTTAACTCCTGTTCAGGCTCAATATAATGCACCTCGTCCGCCTAATACAGATCAATTTCTTAAACAGGTGCAACGTCAGCAAGCCCTACAGTGGCAACAGCAACAATCCATGAATAACTTGCTAAGAAATAACGTTTTCTCTTATGGTAATAAGAAGAAGATAAAAAATCTGCATTTATTCAAAATTGTCTATGCAGATAGTACTGAGGAGCAAGTTTTTTGTCATTTGGAATTTACACAGGTCTCACACACATTGGTTGTTGAGACAGGAAAACACCGGGAAATATCGCCTGTGCAGACTTTGTATATTTCTCGGATGTTCAAGAGAGGCGAATTAAAAGGTTGGGCTAATGATAGCTGTTGGTTGTTTAAAACTACCCAAGGCAGAATCAATGCGTATAGTTCGGAAGCAGTCGCCAATACAAAAAAAATACTCTTCATCCAGAAAGGAGATTCAGGAGAGAAACAGGTATGTACACCTGAAAATTTGGCAGTATTAGTTGCTGACAATGCAGAAGCTCTGGCAGCTGCGCAGCAAAAAAGGTATTTGACGGCTATTTTGATTTATAATCGTCAATAAGCTATTTTTTGGGAGAAAAAAAGAAAATGCCTTGAAATCCACAGGTTTCAAGGCATTTTTGCAGAGAGGAAGGGATTCGAACCCTCGATACCGTTACCGGTATACACGCTTTCCAGGCGTGCCCCTTCAACCACTCGGGCACCTCTCTGTATGGTATGCAAAATCGGGTCGCAAGTAAGCAAAAAATTCTTGGATAAACAACGTTATGCCTACTTTCCCTAAACATTTTTATAACCCGTCAATAGAAAAGGGGCAGAAACGTTCTGCCCCTGTGATTATATTATTTCGTTAGATCTAATGTTCGTTGAATAAACGATGTCAGGTGGCTGCCTGTCAGCATGTTTTGTGACAACAGGGCTAGGTCGTATACGTGACGGATTAGTTGGGCACGTTTGGTTTCGTCTGCGGCCAGGATTTCCTGTGTCAGGGCGTGGTTACCGTTGATACTTACCTGATAACTGGCTGGGAATGCTCCAAACATGGAATTGCCGCCGTTTTTGGCCATGTCCTGCATGCGACGCATGAACTCAGGCAGGGTTATTGTGACAGGCAGTTCATCTGTAGGCAGAGCTTCTACGTTGATCATCAGATTTTTGTCGTTCAACGTTTGCTCAAACCATTCTTTCAGTTTGGCTTTCTCGTCGTCGTTCAGTACGCCTTCAATGACAGCATCTGTTTGGATCAGTTTGTCCACTGTATCCGAATCTACCCGCTTGAAGCTAACTTTTTCCAGCTTTCCTTCCAGTGTATTGATAAAATGGCTATCCAGCACACCGCCTAGTTGCAGAATATCGTAGCCACGTTTTTTGGCTGACTGGATGAATGTATCCTGTTTTCCGGCATCGGTCGTATACAAAAATGTAACAGTCTCGTTTTTATCCGTCTGGGTAGCAGCTACTTTCTGACGGTATTCGTCGAGCAGGAAATATTGGTTATCGGTATTTTTGAGCAAGACAAAATCTTTGGCTTTTTCATAAAACTTATCATCGGCTACCATTCCGTATTTGACAAACAGTCCGATGTTGTCAAACTTCTCTTCAAAGGCTGTACGATCTTGTTTGAACAGTTCCTGAAGTTTATCGGCTACTTTTTTGGTAATGTGAGAATTGATTTTCTTTACATTACTGTCTGATTGCAGGTAGCTACGGGATACATTCAGCGGAATGTCTGGTGAATCAATCACCCCATGCAGCAGCATCAAGAACTCAGGTACCACGTCTTTTACTTCATCGGTGATGAATACCTGACGTGAGTACAACTGGATTTTTTCCCGATGTAGAGAAAGGTCGTTTTTGAGCTTAGGAAAATACAGAATTCCTGTCAGATTGAACGGATAGTCTACATTGAGGTGAATCCAGAACAGTGGATCTTCCGTGTATGGATACAATTCTTTGTAAAAGCTCAGGTAGTCTTCGTCTTTCAGTTCTGCAGGAGACTTGGTCCAGAGAGGAAGGGTATTATTAATGACTTTGCCGTCAAATTCGATGGTGACGGGCATGAAGCGGTTGTATTTCTTCAGGATTCCTTCCAGACGGAACTTGTCCAGAAACTCCATAGAGTCTTCTGCCAGATGCAAAATGATGTCAGAGCCACGTCCTTCTTTAGTAGTTTTGGTAATTTCAAACTCTGTATTACCTTCACTCACCCAACGAGCAGCTTCAGCACCTTCTTGATAGGACAATGTGTTGATTTCTACTTTTTGAGCTACCATAAAGGCAGAATAGAAGCCCAGACCAAAGTTACCGATAATCTGGTTGTTGGCTCCAGCTGAATCTTTGTATTTTTCCAGAAACTCCTTTGCTCCTGAGAAGGCAATCTGGTTGATATATTTTCTGATTTCATCGGCTGTCATCCCGATGCCATTGTCACGGATGGTGAGGGTTTTGGCGTCGGCATCTACTTCTACAGTTATTTTCAGTTCACCGAGTTCTCCAGTAAATTCGCCAATAGAGGATAGGCGTTTCAGTTTCTGAACCGCATCTACTGCATTGGAAACCAGTTCACGAAGGAATATCTCGTGGTCGGAGTAGAGAAATTTCTTGATAATTGGAAAAATATTCTCGGTGTGAATCGAAATGGTACCTTTTTCTTCCGTTACTGTCATGGGTTTATTATTTAAAAGTAAAGAATTAAACGTGATTTGTGCTTCGAAACTATTTTCGTAACGTAAAAAGAGGTGTCCAATTTTTTTGCCAGCCTTATTATAGCTGACATAATGTCGGTTTTAAAAAAATATTACTGCCAATGTGTACGTGCTTGTATGATCATTTTTGTTTTTCAGTATAGTTTATAGAAAAAAATAATATTTTTGTGAAACCATATTTTCTTCCTATGAAACCAATAAAATATCTGGTTCTACTTATTTGTATGTACCAATTTACCTCTTGTTCCAAGCCGCCTACCTATCATATACAGCGAGAGGCTAGGCTTGAACATCTAAATATTGCACTAGTTTACAAATCTGGGCAGGACAGCTTGGATACTCGTATTCAAAAAGACTTTAATCAGGCTTTGGATGAATTTGTGCAGACCTACAACTCGGAAAAACACCCTTTGAAGGTCTCTGCCCATCCAGATTCGACACAGCAGACCCTGCATATTACCATTCTTGGCACAAAGCTAGTGTCTCCAGAACAACAGGGAGCAGGTGTAGCCGTAAGCTTGCTTGGGTTTGCAACGCCTTTTATTCTAGCGGCAGCTCAGTCTCCAATTATTGTGACGTTCTGGTATTTTCCGCATGATGTGTCTAGTGTCGAAAGCACACTTTCTCGGGATATTAGTGCTGGACCTCAGTTAAAGTCGCTGACGTATGTGAGCAACTCTGGTTTTTTGCGTAAGCCTGAAAAGCAGCTACTGAAGCACAAAGAAGCATTTAAACGTTTTTTACGTATGCATGTACTTGAAGTAGAAAAAGCATATAGAATTGCGCAGACCTATCCCAAACGTAAGACTAAATAAGTATTCTGTAAACATAATTTCTGTTTACTTAACTAAGATTCCTATGAAATATATTCTATTGATTATCCTTGGGTTTGTGTGGTTTCTATCCCCAGTATATGCCCAAGAAATAACTATTGACACAGTGGCTAATCGGAAGAATGTACAGGCTGCTGTGGCATTAGATAAGTCATTTTACAAAATGAACCATGAGCAATTTTTTATAAACTATGCCTTTGATGATACCTCACGTGCGTTGATTAATTTATACTTTCGGAAGCGAATCACCTCCAAGTATGTGTTTATGGGCATATGCTTGGCTACTATTCCGGTAAGTCTAGCGGGTTCAAAAGAAGAAAAAGTGTGTATAGCACCGCCTGTGGGAGGGTATTGCCGAGCAGAAACACAGCGTACCTACGAGCCATGGGTTACGCCAGTGGTGCTGCCTGTGTTAGGGGGAAGTCTGATCTATTACATCGCTCGTCATACTCGTTATTCTAATAAAAAACTGCTTCAGACTTTGATTGCCTATGAAAAAGGGCAGCCTATACCTGCGGTGATTCGAGAAAAGCTTACGGCCAAGTATTTCTAGTTGCCTCTTTCAAAGAGGCACAAAATAGTGTATATTTGATCTTTACCAACATCGAAGACTATGACTTTAGTAGCTGAAAAAAAGCAGACCCAAACGTCACGTCCTCCCAGAAAAGTACCTAAAGAATTCATTCATGAAATGATGGATGGAAAACCTTTGTATCGCAAGGGCTATAAAGAAGTACTTTCTGGCAAAAAGACATTTGAAGAAATTGTGGGATCTAGCTCATTACAAGCTTTTTTAGTAGAATACATTCTCAGAATACTCATTCGGACATTGGATGAAAAAAAATACCGTGTTTTTTCTAACGAAGTAGGACTGCATCTGGCTCATAAAGAGAATCTTTCCAATGATATTGCAGTGTATGAAAAGTCGGTGCTGACCCCAGACAAAATTTCTACCAAATATGCAGATGTTCCTGCCAAACTGGTAGTGGAAGTAGACATTGATGTAGATTTGTCGGATCGGAGAAGCCTTGACTATATAGCTCATAAAACCCAGAAACTGCTACAATTTGGGACACAAAAAGTAGTATGGATTTTGACGGATTCGCAGATGGTACTTGTGGCTTTGCCTGGTCGTGACTGGATCATGACCCATTGGGCAAATGAGGTAGAATTGCTGGATGGACAGACTTTTAACATTGCTTCCTACCTGAAAGAGGAAGGTATACAATTAGAGGGACGAGCAGATTAAATGCGGATCATCTAATTGAGGCCGCATTTTGACGGTTGTACCAACCAATAGTTGCTAACACATCGGCTGTCTTCTACAATCATTGTATACCATGTAAAACTTGGGATACTATTTTTGAGATTTGTCAGGTTATTCGGCGTAGTGATTTTTACGATAGATTCGTTGGTGTGTCACTTTTTACACTATATTACTGACTCAATCACACCTTGTGTTACTTATGCTTACGGTTAAAAGTTGTACAGGAAAGGATGAGTTGCTAGCTATTGCCTTTCAGATACGGGAGAAAGTATTTGTAGAAGAACAGCATGTGCCAGCCAATGAAGAGTATGACGAATATGACCAAACTGCCCGGCATTTTCTGGCTTACTTTAATGACGTTCCGTGCGGCACAGCTCGGTGGCGGTATACCGATAAAGGTATTAAGTTGGAACGATTTGCGGTACTGTCTGAATTTCGTAGCCAGAAAGTAGGCTCTGCATTGGTACAACATCTACTAGACGATGTACACCTGCAACCTGAAGCAGCAGGAATGCCTATCTACCTGCACGCCCAACTGACTGCCATACCTTTGTATGAGAAATTTGGATTTCGAGCTATGGGGGAACAATTTATGGAATGTGACATTGCTCACTATAAAATGATGCTGGAAAACCCCTGATCGAAGGTTACCTTTTTTTGACTTTTGCATCAACACTCAATCACACCATAAGCATGATCTATTAGGAAAGTGAATGGTGTAAGATATTGACTACTAATCTATTTGCTTTCATGCAATGTCTTACTTTCTTTGTAGATCTGCTAATACATAACTTTTTACTCTAACTTTTTTTAACCTTAACATGTATGAATTATATACTTGGATTTGTAGTACTTTTCATTATAGCCTTTATTTTTAGTGGCTTTGTTACGGTGAGCCAGGGTACAGTTGCCGTTATTACCATGTTTGGCAAGTACCGTCGCGTCATGTTTCCAGGCTTGAGTTTCAAGATTCCTTTTCTGGAAGCTATTACTCGGCGGATTTCTATTCAAAATCGTTCTGTGGAGCTTGAATTTCAGGCTATTACATCTGATCAGGCCAATGTGAATTTTAAGGCTATGCTCGTGTATTCAGTCTTGGATCAGCAGGAAGAAACGATTAAGAATGTGGCGTTTAAGTTTATGGACGAACGCAGTTTTATGCAGGCATTGATTCGTACCATTGAAGGGTCAATCCGTAGCTTTGTGGCGACTAAAAAGCAGGCAGAGATTTTGGCATTACGGTCAGAAATTGTGTTGCATGTAAAAGATCAGATTGACAATACATTGGAAAGCTGGGGATATCATCTGATGGACTTGCAGTTAAATGACATTGCCTTTGATGATGTGATTATGCGGTCTATGGCACAAGTAGTAGCCTCCAATAACCTGAAAGCGGCTGCTGAGAATGAAGGTCAAGCCTTATTGATTACAAAAACAAAAGCGGCTGAGGCAGATGGAAATGCCATTAAGATCTCGGCTGAGGCAGAAAAAATTGCCGCTCAGCTGCGTGGTCAAGGGGTAGCTTTGTTCCGGGAAGAAGTGGCCAAAGGTATGGCTAGTGCCGCCAAAGAAATGCAGGAAGCGGAACTGGATGCTTCATTTATCCTGTTTTCTATGTGGACAGAGTCTGTGAAAAATTTTGCGGAACAAGGAAAAGGGAATGTGATCTTCCTAGACGGTTCTACAGAAGGTATGGACAAAACCATGAAGCAACTCATGGCTATTAGCCGCCAGACTGGGATTATCAATGAAAAACCTTCTGGTAAATAAACCAATAAGCTAAAAAGTGACTAGATGTCTGCCTGTTCGATAGGGTGGGTGGATAAATGGTTAGAAATTCCTTGAATCACATTGATCGTCTAAATGAATTCAAGGAATATGTAATAGAAAGGAGTGGTTAAAAAGGCTTTTGTTTTTGTGACCACTCCTCTGTTTTTGGTATTTTGACTCATTTTTTCTGTGTGCCATGATTGCATGCCTAGATGTAGACTACCGTGATGACCATGCCATGGTAGCTTGTTTGTTGTTTGAAAATTGGACAGATGAAACAGAAACCCAGCAACTGGTCAAACGAATCAATGATGTGGCTCCATATGTGTCGGGAGAATTTTACAAACGGGAACTACCCTGCCTACTCGCTGTGCTGACAGATCTTAAAGATAGCCTGGATGTGGTAGTGATTGATGGTTATGTGTGGCTTGCACTTGAGAAGAAAGGATTAGGTAGCTATTTGTATGAGGCCTTAGGTTCTGCTATTCCAATTATTGGCGTAGCCAAAACCAATTTTCATGAGGCTCCTTCGGTGGCTGTCAAACGTGGCGAGAGTCAGAATCCTTTACGAGTAACTACCGCAGGGGTGGATACACAGGTGGCTGCTACGTATATTGAGCAGATGCATGGTGAGTTTCGGCTACCAACCTTGCTGAAAAAAGTAGACAGAATCTGTCGAGAGGCTGTGGAAGAGTAGAAACAATCCGCATTTACGAAATATTGGTATTACATGGCAGACAGGCAATTGGCAGGATTTGGAATTCCTAAAGGAAAGGTTACCTATCTTACCCTTCCGGTGGGTAGTCTCGCTGCAGGTACTCCGCTTACATTGCCAGTTGTTGTTTTTCGTGGACACGAAGATGGAACTTGTGTGTTGCTCACAGCAGGCATACATGGTGACGAGACCAATGGTACCGAAATTATCCGGCAACTGATCTGCGAAAATGCTCTCATGCCTGTGTGTGGGATGGTTGTTGCTATTCCAGTGGTTAATACCAGCGGGTTTATGTTTCGTTCCCGAATGATGATGCCCGAAAGCAAAGACCTGAACCGAAGTTTTCCGGGATCTCCACATGGATCACTTTCAGGGCGACTGGCTCATATACTGATGCAGGAAATTTTACCACAGGTAGATGTGGGCATTGATTTTCATACAGGCAGTGACCGCATGGAAAACCATCCGCAGCTATGCTGCATGTTTACACATAGCCGCAGCAAAGAACTGGCACGGGCTTTTGGAGCTCCATTTGCGGTACATACCGAACCAATAGATCAATCTTTTCGAAAAGAAGCTCAAAAAGTTGGCAAGACCATTTTGACGTATGAAGGTGGTGAGTCTATGCGGCTAGATGCGCATACGATTGCACAAGGCAAGGTAGGCGTAAAACGACTACTGGCTCATTTGCATCTGACAGATCAGCCTGTAGATACATCTCCGACAGTTTGGGTAAAAAACTCTGTTTGGCTACGTACCCGAGAATCGGGTATTTTCCAGCCACATGTGGCTTGTGGAGCAAAAGTACGTAAAAATGACTTGCTGGGCGTGATTGCCAATCCATATGGTACCTCACAGTTTACCCTAAAAAGCCCCCAGGATGGCTATATACTTAGCCTTCAGCGTGGGGGCGTTGTCAATATGGGCGAAGCATGTATACAGCTGGGAAAATAACCCACACTACTTTTTAATGTAATGCTTCCCAGATTAGGTCTTTCATTTCCTGAATACCTGTCCCTGTTACTGAGGCAATAGCTACTTTCGGAATGTCTTTGGGTAGTTGTTTCAGCAGATCTTTTTGCTCTTTCTCAGAAATAATATCACATTTTGACAAGGCAATGATCCGTTTCTTGTCTAACAGTTCAGGGTTGTATTTTTCCAGCTCATGCAACAGAATGTCATATTCTTTTCCTGCATCTTCGGTGGTAGCGGCAATAAGGAATAGCAGAATAGAGTTTCGTTCGATGTGTCGTAAGAATCTCAGTCCCAATCCTTTACCTTCGGCAGCTCCTTCGATAATGCCCGGAATATCTGCCATAACAAACGACCGATGGTTGTAATAGGCTACGACACCTAGGTTAGGTACCAAGGTAGTAAAGGGATAATCGGCTATTTCGGGTTTGGCTGCCGAGATAGAGGCGAGCAGGGTAGATTTTCCAGCATTCGGAAATCCTACCAAACCCACATCAGCTAACAGTTTCAGCTCTAGTACCACCCAGTCTGCTCGTCCGACTTCGCCTGGTTGTGCTTTACGGGGAGCTTGTTGGGTAGGAGTTTTGAAATGGTCATTGCCTAGGCCACCACGTCCACCAGCAAAGAGAAGTATTTCTTGTCCATCTTCGGTAATTTCTGCCAAAACTTCATCCGTATCAGCTAGTTTAGCTACCGTGCCAATGGGAACTTCTAGAATTTCATCTTTTCCCTGTGCCCCAGTACGGTTTCCACCTTCGCCTTTGCTGCCATTGGTGGCAATCACGTGTTTACGGTATTTTAGGTGTAGGAGTGTCCAGAGTTGAGAGTTGCCTCGCAGAATAATATGTCCGCCACGTCCGCCATCTCCGCCGTCGGGTCCTCCTTTTTCCACATGCTTTTCTCTACGAAAATGCATACAACCTGCCCCGCCTGTACCAGACTTCAAATGAATCTTAACGTAATCTATAAAATTGGAAGACATATGTGTATACGTGTATTCGGGCCATTCGAGAATGGCTAAAATGGTTGATTGATAATTGTGTAACAGGTGTGGTTACATTCTGTGCATACACCTATTACTTATTCTACTTCCTACAAACAAAAAAGACTACAAAAGCAGGTACTTTTGCAGTCCTTTTGATGGGTAGCTATAAACAAATGTATGGTAGCCTTAGCTGACTACGGCATCTATTTCTTTGCAGATATGCAAGAAAATTTCTTCAATAACGCCTATACCGTTTACAACTGATACTTTCCCCTGAGCTTCGTAGTAGGGTAGTACATGAATGGTTTTGGCAAAATATTCATCTATACGTTTCAGCAGTTTTTCTTCATCGTCATCAGCACGTCCGCTTACTTTTTTGCGTTCGGCAATGCGGTCTTTTATTTCTTCCTGTGTCACGTCCAGTTTCAAAACTAGGTCTATCTGCTGACCTTTCTGAGTCAAGAACGCATCCAGAGCTTCGGCTTGTGGAACAGTACGCGGAAATCCATCAAAAATAAATCCTTTGGCTTGCGGGTTTTTTTGTACTTCTTCTTCCAGCATATCAATTGTGATCTGATCCGGAACAAGCAGTCCATCTGCCAGAATTTGTTTTACCCGTTTTCCCAGCTCTGTTTCCTGGCTGATGTGCATCCTGAACATATCACCTGTGGAGATATGCAGCAGTTGATATTTCTCAATCAATCTGGCTGACTGGGTGCCTTTTCCTGCACCAGGAGGACCAAAAAGTACAATATTTAGCATAATAAATAGAAAGATATTGGGTGCAAAAATAATTATTTTTTTTGTAAAAAAACTGTATTTTTTTACATAGAATAGTATTTTCTTACATCTGACAAATGCCATGGTTTGCAAAAGTAGATGGAAATAGTTTTTTTAAGGCTTCAGCCCACTATATTAGACTGTTTTTTAAACCGCAGCCTAGCGACGTGTCATATCAATCAGATAAGTAATGGTGTGTTGCATGGGTTCAAAGAGCAGATGCGGAAATATACCAAATATCAGAGCCAGTATGGCCAGCGTGGCCAGCATGCCTTTTTCCTGTAGACTCAGATCGGTCAGATGTTGGGTCCATTCGTTGCCTCCTCGGGTCCAGTATTTGCCCAGAAACATCCGTTGCATGGTCCATAAGAAATAGGCGGCTCCCAGTATCAGGCCACCTATCGCCGCCAGAATGACCCAGCGAGGCACATTGTCATTGCCAAACAGACCCATAATGGAGAAAAATTCGCCGATAAACCCTGAGAAACCGGGCAAGCCCAACGAAGCAAAAAAGGCTATCATTACCATGCCAGTAAAAATAGGCATCTGTGTGGCCAGCCCACGATAATTTTCGATGGTTTTGTCATGGGTTCGATCTTGAAGAACGCCTACCAGTAAAAATAGCATAGTTGAAAGAATGCCATGACTAAACAGTTGATATACTGCTCCATTAATGCCTTCGCTGCTCAACGATGAAATGCCAATCAAGGCAAAGCCCATGTGACTGACCGATGAATAGGCTACCAGACGTTTCAGGTCGTGCGAGGCCATGGCATTTAATGCTCCATATACAATTGAAATCCCACCAAGCATACCTATCCAATCGGAAAAATGCCAGGCTTCTTTGGGGAAAATAGGAATGGCAATGCGAAGAATCCCATATCCGCCAATTTTGAGCAGGATGCCCGCCAATACTACTGAAATAGGCGTGGGAGCTTCTACGTGAGCATCCGGCAACCAAGTATGTACAGGTACAGCAGGTAGTTTAATGGCAAAGCCTGCCATCAATAACAGAAAAGCCCACCAACGTATCGGCATATGGCCTAGCCAACGCGTATATTCCCAGTTGAGCAGCGAGTTGGGTACATAGTTGGCTCTTTGGGTCATGGCTAGTAGGTCAAAGGTATAGACTCCTTTGGTGGCTTGTACCGAAAAGGCCAGCATAATCATCACGACCAGAATGCAGACTGAACCGGCCAGTGTATAGATGAAAAACTTGATGGATGCATATTCCCGACGGACTCCTCCCCAGATACCAATGAGAAAGTACATGGGCAAAAGCATAAATTCGAAAAATAGGAAAAACAGGAAAAAGTCTAACGCCACAAAACATCCCATAATACTCCCCGATAACAGCAGGTACAACGCATGATAGCCTTGTATTTTGGTACCTATTTTCCAGGATGAAATAGCACCTGCCAGCAAAACCAGTCCTGACAATAACACCATAGAAACATTAAGCCCATCCAGCCCGACAAAGTACTGAATAGAGAGTTTGCCCAGACTGCCGAGTGAAAGTGTAATCCAGCTGTATTTCTCCACAAACTGCATGGACTCGGTTGTAGAAATACCATGCAGGTTTGGATTGAAATGGGTATAAATCCAGAGTGACAGGCCCATGTTAATACTACTTACGCCTATCGTAATCCAGCGAAACAACAAAGTTCGTCCTGCAGGTAGCAATACAACCAGCAGAGAACAGACGATAGGTAAAAAGATGAGTATGGAAAGTAAATGGCTAATCAAGGTTCAGATAGTAATTAAAACGGTGAATGAATAGTTTTTTATTGATAGTACTTACCCTCTATTGGTTTATGCTACTGATCAATGGTTGTTTTCATTTTTTTATTCAAAATAGTATAAACTAGATACGGGTAAGTACTTAGTTGCTTCTATTGTGTGTACACGATTCAAGAACAATTGTCAAATGCCTCATTTCCATACTACCCATACCACTAGCAAAACCAATCCTACCAATGCCGCAGTAAAAAGCCCTTGAATTTTATTTCCAGTAATAGCTTTGGTCAACAGTCCTATTCTACCTGCCAGATAGGTTAGCCATGAAATCATTCCGTCTACCAGTATCCGATCTAGCCAAGCAGTGATATGGGCAATGGTTACGGTCAAAATGGCTATTCCATCTACTAGTTTATCTATGACTTTTCTGTCCAGCCAGTATACAGATTTTTTGCTGATTTTTAGGCTTTTTGTTCCGATAAAAAAGGCAATAATTTCTGTGTAAAAGAAGTGAAAAGAAACCTTTCGAAGTAGGTTTGGAAACCAGTGATTGGCTCTGCCACTACGCCAGATGGCCAAAGCTAGTCCACCTGCAACCAGTACCAGAGACAAAAGCAGGGTATACCAGTGGGCGGCTTCTGTCAGAGCTGGATTGGGCAACGAGTCGTCCATTCGTTCGGTAAAGGTTGATGCAAAGGTATGCAGAAACCAGCCTGCATGTGGCTCCCAAGGCAGCCATGAAAACCAGAAAAACAACGATAATACGGCCAGAATACCTGTTACGGCACGCATACGGAAAGGTACTTCTTCGGTCAATTCATTGATATAGGTAAGTTTGTCGTCAAAAAGTTGGAAGTAGCGGGGTGAACCGCCAAAAATAAGCTTGAGCTGCCGACCTGTGTACAAGGCCGTGAACAATACGCCCAGAAAGCCCAATACAGGAATTATAATAGCAGCCTCTTTCAATACATCGTTGGTCCACGACCATGCCAACATGCGACTTAGAATCAGGTCTTTGGATAAAAAGCCAGACGTAAGTGGCAATCCTGCCAGAGCCAGAGAACAAATGGTATAACAAATAAAGGTAAAAGGCAACTGCTTGCGTAAGCCTCCCATGGTACGCATATCTTGGGCATCAAATGCACGATCGGACAGATGCATGTGGTGAGCAGCTTTGTGGAGGGCATGAATCACCGATCCTGCACAAAGAAACAGGCCAGCTTTAAAAAAGGCATGTGTAACTAGGTGAAACAAGGCTGCATCTGGTGCTCCTACACCCACGGCGGCTGTCATATAGCCCAGTTGAGAAATGGTTGAATAGGCAAGTACCTTTTTAATATCTGTTTGAAATAGACCCGCAAAGGCTCCCAGAAAGGCCGTTAGCGTACCCATAATCGTGATAATCGTCAAAATGTTTTCTTCGAGAAATGGAAAGCAACGGATGAGCAGAAAGATACCCGCCGCAACCATTGTCGCAGCATGAATCAGGGCTGAGACAGGTGTAGGGCCAGCCATCGCAGGAGGCAACCAGATAGACATCGGAAATTGGGCAGACTTAGTAGCAGCACCACACAGAATGCCTACCCCTACAAGTGTTATCCAGAAAGTATGTTCTGGAAAAATAGCTTCATTTATTAGAAATTGTATGTCAGAGGTGCCATACATGAGGTGAATGAAGATAATAGCTAGTAAAAGACCTGTATCGCCGATGCGGTTGATGAGAAAAGCATTGCGGGAGGCGTTCAGGGCTTCTCGTTTTTCGTACCAGAATCCAATGAGCAGATACGATGCCAGTCCTACCAGCTCCCAGAAGAAATACAGCAGAAACAGGCTATCAGCCAGAATCAAACCTTCCATCGCAAACGTAAAAAGACACAAGTAGGCAAAATATCGGCTGTATCGGATTTCCTCTTTCATGTAGGAAACCGAGTATACCTGTACTAGCAAAGAAATACCTGTCACCAAAACCATCATCACTGCCGACACGTTATCCAGCCAGAATCCGATTTTGAATGTATGTACAAATACTGTAAACCAATGTGCTTGTATATGAATGAGCTGGTTGGGAAATACCTGTATGCAACTTACAACAGAAAGAAGAAAACCTAAGGCTGTTGCAACAATAGCCAGCCAGTCGCCCTGACGGGGTAGCTTTTTTCCGAATGCCAACAGGCACAGAAATGCGAGCAGTGGTGCAAATAGAGTGGCTAGTAGTAGGTAATCAGACATGTGGTTGTTGGGTATCTTGAGTTTCTGGCTGTATGTGTGTACCTAGGTTGCATCAAAGTAGTGATGAGTCTTTTTTACCTTCCATCTTGATTTCGTCGAGATTAATGGTCTGAAAATGGTGGTAGGTTTTTAAGACAATCGCCAGAGCCACAGCTGCTTCTGCGGCTGCCACTATTATAATGAACAAAGCAAATACGTGCCCGTCCAGTCGTTGGGGGATGTGTCGGTTAAAAGCTACCAGATTTAGATTTGCCGCATTCAGGATCAGCTCAATCCCCATCAGCACCACAATGGCGTTTCGTTTGGTGAGGATAATAGCCACACCGATGCAAAATAAAACGGCACTGACCAATAGAAAATAGGATGTAGGTATCAAGAACGTGGCTTTTAAACTAGCTGTTTTTTTAAATGAGTATGTATCTTTGCAATAGGTGTACAAAATTTTTATCTTCTCAGAATCAGCTACATGCATCTGATATGGGTGGCTGTTCTAAGCTTTCAGTTGTTGGTGAGGCAAAAGTAAGGAACAATAACCGGAAAAAATGCAAGTTTGAATGAAAAATCGTATTTTGGCATTTTTTTATCGCATATACCGAATGAACTTCTGGAAGGAGAAATGGCCGAATTTTCTTTTCACCCTTTTTTTCAAGGGTTTACAGTCCCTGTTATCAAGCCGACTGGTGCTGAAAGCAGAACACTACATATACTATTTTCGTCAGACACAGGCTGGGTATTGGTTTAAGGCACTTCGTTTGAAGAGATTGTTTTGGATTTTGTTAGCTATGTTTTTGCTATTCAAGGTGTTAGACTGGGTATTTCCCTTTCAGGCAGAGATTGAGTATGCACAGCTGGTTACGGCTCGGGATGGATCGGTGTTGTATGCCTTTCTGAGTCCAGATGATAAGTGGCGGATGAAAACGGAACTACACGAAATCACGCCTGAACTTCGTCAGACCCTATTATATAAAGAAGACAATTATTTTTATTACCACCCTGGTATTAACCCCGTTGCGGTTTGTCGGGCGTTGGTCAATAATATCCTTCGGGGGCGTAAGACTTCTGGAGCCTCCACCATCACGATGCAGGTCGTACGGCTACTACACCCACAGGAACGTACCTATGGGCACAAACTTGTAGAAATGTTTCGGGCCTTGCAACTGGAGTGGCATTATTCCAAAGATGAAATTTTGCAGATGTACCTCAATCTGGTACCGTATGGCGGAAATGTGGAGGGAGTAAAAGCAGCTTCGTTGTTGTACTTCGGTCAACTGCCTGACCGCCTGAGTGTGGCTCAGATTACCACTCTGGTGATTGTACCTAACCGACCTACGTCTCTGTATCTTGGACGCAATACTGCTTTGTTGAAACAGGAACGCAACCGTTGGTTGAACCGATTTCTAAAAGGTAACTTATTTGAGGCAAAAGTCATTCAGGATGCCCTGAATGAGCCCTTGCCAGCCAGCCGTTTACCCTTGCCCAAAATAGCCCCACATCTGGCCTATCGGATTCATGCTGCCCAACCAGAACAGCCCATTGTACGTACCTCCATCCATCGCATCCGTCAGGACAAAGTACAGCAGCTAGCCTATAATTACCACAAGCGGCTGCAAAAATACAGGATTCATAACCTGGCTGTGATGGTGGTCAATAATCGAACCCATGAGGTAGAAGCTTACATAGGTTCGCCTGACTTTGCTGACAGCGACCATGCCGGACAAGTAGACAATATTCAGGGCATTCGCTCGCCAGGGAGTACGCTGAAGCCACTGGTGTATGCATTAGGAATAGACAAAGGGAAAATTACGCCAAAGTCAGTGTTGCTGGATGTGCCTACTCAGTTTGGTGGCTATGCACCTGAAAATTTTGACCAACGATTTAATGGCCCGGTTACGGTTGAAAATGCCCTGATTAACTCCCTGAATATTCCGGCAGTAAAAGTACTGGAAGACATTTCGGTATCTTTGTTGGTTCAGAAGCTAAAATCTGCTCAGTTTGCCCAGGTTTCACGGGATGCTCCTAAGTTAGGTTTGTCGTCAGTATTGGGAGGATGTGGGGTTACACTGGAAGAACTGGTGGGCTTGTATGCAACCTTTGCCCATAACGGACGATTTACTCCGCTGAGTTATACAGTAGGCTCAGAAACTGATTCAGATCGGTTGGCAACAGCCAAAAAAGGCGTAGAAATATTTTCGCCACAGGCTGGTTATATGGTGAATGAAATTCTGATGCAGTCTGTGCGCCCCGACCTTCCTGGTGGATATCAAAACAGTTTTCATGCCCCGCCCATTGCCTGGAAAACAGGTACTTCGTATGGCAGACGGGATGCGTGGAGTATAGGTTACAATCAGCATTATACCGTTGGTGTCTGGATTGGCAATGCCAGTGGCGAAGGCGTTCCTGAACTTACTGGGGCGGATATTGCTACGCCATTGCTGTTTCATATATTTACGACGATTGATTATAATACCGCAGGAGGTCGCTTACTGGCTCCAGGCAAGATGCCTTTGCGGTTGGTGTGTAGCGAAACGGGTTTGCTGCCCGATGAACAGTGTACCCATCAAGTGGTGGACTATTATTTACCGTTGATTTCCTCTACACAACGCTGCACCCATCTCAGAGAAGTGGCTGTAGCTCCAGATGAATCTTTTTCGTATTGTACGGCATGCATGCCTCAGACAGGGTATAAGAAACAGTTGTATGAGAACATTCCTCCAGCTTTAGCCGCCTTTTATCATACAGGTGGCGTGGTGTACCGACGTATCCCTGCCCATAATCCGGCTTGTACACGTATTTTTGAATCGGATGCACCCAAAATCATTACGCCTACTGATCGTAAAGAATACATGGTAGATGCCGAAGAGCCTGTTGAACTACTTCTTTCCTGCCACACTGATGCTGATGTACAACAGGTATATTGGTACATCAACGATACGTTTTACAAAATGGCTAATGCTACCGAACGTGTTTTTTTCGCTCCTGAGTTGGGTGAGGTGAAAATCTCGTGCAGTGACGATAAGGGCAGAAATACAGACATTCGGATTCGTGTGAAAAAAATATAAGCTGATAACTTGTAGAGTAACGTAATAGGTTACAGGATGTAATGTATATCTGTATTGGTTTGTGAGGTTACATGCATTTCATTCATTCATCTATCTTCATATAGGTATAAACAAGCTCGTTTGGGTAGGCAATAAATAGGAATAGAACCTCTACGCAGTTTGTAAACTATAGGTCGAAACTCCCTTCTCTCTCTTAATGCTCCGCTGAACACCCCTCTCCTCTATAGTTTTTAACCAAAATATTCAAAATATTGTCTGCTATCGATTTTTGTTTGTAGTAAAAACTGTTACCAGTTTGAAAAAAACTATAGTAGATTTCCAAAATCCAAAAAATGGGTTTGTACAATTCACATATAATTGATTACTCACTATGAGACCGTTATATCTATGCTTTTGTGGCAGCATAGGATGTAATAAAATATTATGCTTTTTCTGTAGTTAAATAGGTGTAGTATGTAAAAATTTAATTTTTTAAAGATTTTTTTATATTTATTGCGGGTAAATTATTTTATTTTCATATTAGAATTCTGGAAAAAGAGAATAACCATCTCTTCATCCTATACAACATCATCTTATTAATAAATATCACCTTAATATGAGAAAATTAAACTTAACTTTGTTCTTTTCGTGTGTTTTGCTCTGGAGTAGTTGTTCGTTATGGGCTCAGCAGGCACGAAATCAGAATTTTCTAAGTGTGCAAGGAAACAAGCTCGTGGATTCGCGTGGCAAAACCGTACGTTTAACAGGCGTAAACTGGTTTGGAATGGAGACTAATATGTTTGCTCCGCATGGGCTGTGGGTACGTGACATGAAAAGTGTTCTGAAACAGATTAAAGACTTAGGTTTCAATTGTATTCGTTTACCTTGGTGTGACCAGATGCTTGATCCTGCTTCTACGGTTACGATCAGTTCCGCTGGTAGGGATCCATATACAGGTGTTTCGCCGATGAATCAGGAAGAGTCTACCAAGCGAAAACCTATTGAAATTATGGATATTATTGTAGACTGGTGTCAAAAGAATGACATGAAGCTGATTTTTGATAACCATTCTCGCAAAGCAGATGGATTTCTGAATGAGCCTGTATGGTATACCAATGAATATTCTGAAGAAAAATGGATTGCCAACTGGGTATTTCTTGCCAATCGGTATAAAAATCAGTCGGCTGTGGTAGGTATGGATCTGGACAATGAACCACATGGGTCTACTTGGGGCAATGCCAATCCAGAGTCAGACTGGAACAAGGCAGCTGAACGGTGTGGAAATGCCATTCTGGCTGTTAACCCCAATGTACTTATTGTTGTAGAAGGTGTAGGTAAATTTGAGGGAGAAACGTACTGGTGGGGTGGACAGTTGAAAGGTGCTCAGAAATACCCTGTGGTACTTTCTAAGCCCAACAAACTGATGTACTCGCCACATGAATATGGACCAGAAGTATTTCCCCAAACTTGGTTTTCTGCACCTAATTTTCCTAATAATATGCCCGGTCTTTGGACTCAGATGTACGGGTATCTATATGATTCCAATACCTCACCACTACTAATAGGAGAATTTGGGATTAAAAATCAAAATGCTTTTGGCGGCATTGCCTACACCTGGTTTACGAAGCTGATGGATTTTGCAGGCGACAAATACAACTGGACATTCTGGTGTATGAATCCGAACTCTGGTGATACCGGTGGTTTGTTCAAAGATGACTGGACTACCCTGGAGCAATGGAAATTAAATGTATTATTGCCTCATGTAGCTCCAACTATTCCAAATGAAGTTGGCTTGGGAGGAAGTTTGTTTCCTAAAGCTAGTTTTACTTCCACAGGTACGGCTGGCAATCTTCCTTTTGCTGTCTCATTTGATGCATCGGCTTCGTCTGACCCTGACGGAGATCTTTTGACCTACGCTTGGGATTTTGGTAACGGAAGCCTAGCAACAGGGAAAATGACTGCTCATACGTTTACAACAGCCGGCGACTTTGCTGTAAAACTTACTGTATCCGACCCTTCTGGTAACAAAGATGTTAAAACCGTTGTCATTCATGCTGAAGACTTTGTAACCAACCGTTGCAATTTCAATGTCCCTCTGGCATCTGCTCTTTCTTCGGTTCAGAAAAATTACAACAAGCTGCACATTCTGGGTATCAATGCCCCTAACCTGAGCAATGTTACCCAGTTGAGTATAAGCTGGAATGCAGAGAACAATGCCTTATATTCCTTTGCCATGAATACCAGCAATGGTCAGCCGAATTGGTACCTGGATATACGGAATCTGGTCACATATACTTTCAATACAGCACAACCTTCCGTAACGTTTGTCAATACAGGATTTGCCGGACTGGATAAAAAAAGTTACTGGGCCGCATTGGATGGCGATAACTTTGTGCTAGTTTCCAAAGACAAGAGTCATATTCTCTATTTCAGCAATTCTCCTACGCAGCCTAGCTGTAATACTACGCCTGCGTCACGTCAGGGACTGGCTGTCAGTCCTGTGGTACAGGCTCAATTGCTACTCACACCCAACCCTTCATCAGAAGATGCGCAGCTGTTGCTTTCAAACCCAAAAACTGTGCGTCAGATTCGTCTGACAGACATGCAGGGCAAGGTGTTGTTTTCAATTGAGGGTAGCCAGTTGAAAGGAAATACAGTGTCTCTGGGTAAAAACCTTTCTACAGGTATTTATTTGATTTCAGTAGAAGGGCCAAACGAGACGCAGACACTGAAATTTGTCAAAAACTGACAAATCCTATTTTATCGGCCTATTATTCTGTTTGAATCTATACGCTGTATAGATGCCAGAGGTAGCGACTTCTCTCCTTTGGCATCTATATGGCAAGAATCTGCTTTTCTCTGATCCACAACCAGAAAAGCAGACTCTTTCATGAGTCTGTATTGCAACAGATTACCTAGTACAATTTCTCACCTTATTTCACTTAAATCCTTAATGTATGAACACTAAGTATGTGTTAAAGCTGATGTTATCAGCCTGGGTGTGGTGTGCTTTTGCTCTAACAGCATTAGCCCAGCCAACCCCCAAACCTGCGACGAAAGCCAGGACTGCAGTAGCACCAAATGCTGCCGTAGCTGCCTTGCCGAGTTACAAAGAACGTTTTAATATCTTGCGACAGAAGATCTATACCAAAGGCTACATGAGTCCTGATGGTATACCGTATCACTCTATTGAGTCCCTGATTTGTGAAGCTCCCGACCAAGGCCACGAGACTACCAGTGAATCTTTTTCATACTGGCTGTATCTGGAGGCCATGCATGGTCGTATCACAGGTAACTGGACGCCGCTAAACAATGCATGGACTGCGATGGAGAAGTATATTATTCCAACCAACGCCGATCAGCCTACTAACCAGTTTTACAAAGCCAGTGACCCAGCAGATTACGGCCCAGAGCATCCACTGCCAGAGAATTATCCTGCTTTATTGTCTTCGGCTATTCCTGTAGGGCAAGATCCTGTGTCTCCGGAACTGAAAGCCACCTATGGTACAGATGACATTTATGGGATGCACTGGTTGCTGGACTGCGATAACTTTTATGGATATGGCAATCGGGGTGATGGAACCAGTACACCTTCCTACATCAATACTTTCCAGCGGGGGCCACAAGAGTCTGTATGGGAAACGGTACCTCACCCTTCTTGGGAGACCTATAAATGGGGAAGCCCCACTGGTGGATTCTTGCCTATCTTTATTGCAGGGCCAGCTCCTGCCAAGCAGTGGCGGTATACCAATGCGCCAGATGCGGATGCCCGTGTTGTACAAGCATTGTACTGGGCTTCACTTTGGTCAAAAGAGCAAAATGTAAATCCAAATACTGCTTTGCCTATGGCCAAAGCTGCTAAAATGGGTGACTATCTGCGGTTGTCTATGTTTGATAAGTACTTCAAGAAAATGAATGTACAGGATCCTGCTGGACCTGCTGGAACTGGCTACGAAAGTTCACACTATCTAATATCTTGGTATTATGCCTGGGGTGGAAATATACCTGATCCTGGTTCAACCTCCGGTTGGGCTTTCCGGATTGGTTGTAGCCACAACCACTTTGGGTATCAAAATCCTGTAGCTGCTTGGGCGTTGAGTAACGTTAATGAGCTTAAACCCCGTTCTACCAATGGTGCTACGGATTGGGCTAAAAGTTTGGAACGTCAGATAGAGTTTTATCAGTATCTTCAGTCTGCGGATGGCCCCATTGCTGGTGGTGCAACAAATAGCTGGGAGGGAGCATATAAACCATATCCTGCTGGACAGTCTACGTTTTATGGCATGGCCTACGATCCGCATCCAGTATACCGTGATCCGGGTAGTAATACATGGCCAGGATGGCAGGCTTGGTCTATGGAGCGTATGGCAGAATATTATTATCTGACCAACGATGTAAGAGCCAAGCAACTGCTTGACAAGTGGTATCCTTGGTTTCAAAACCATATCAAATTATTGCCTGGTAACGACTTTCTGATTCCTGCCAGTTTTGAATGGCGTGGACAACCAGATACCTGGGTGCCAGGAGCTCCCGTATCACCCAATCGGAATGCCAATCTGCGGATCATCGAAGACAGTGTGAAGTATGGAAGAGATATTGGTATTACAGCTTGTTTTGCCAAAACCTTCGCTTATTATGCAGCGGCTCTTAAGAAATATTCCACCGCACCTGCTGATCTGGGACGTTCCGGCGATGCACAAGATCTGTCTAGAGAACTGCTGGATCGGATGTGGATAACATACAGTGATGACAAAGGTATATCTGCTCCTGAAGAAAGAGATGATTTCAAACGTTTCTTTACGCAGAAGGTACACATTCCTACAGGCTATAGTGGCAAAATGGCCAACGGAGATGTGGTAGAACCTGGGGCTACTTTCCTAAGTATTCGTTCCAAATACAAAGATGATCCTGACTTTGCCAAACTAGAGGCTAGCTATCGGGCAGGTACACCTTATACCCAACGGTATCACCGCACTTGGGCACAAATTGAGGTGGCACTGGCTTCAGCAGACTATGGCTTCTTGTTTCCAGATTCTTCAAGTAACAATCGTCCAGTAGCTCGGTTTACCTATACTGCTACTCCAGTCAATCGCATTGCTCCAGTAGCTGTTAGCTTTAATGCGTCTACGTCTACCGATGCAGATGGTGACCCACTAACCTTTACCTGGGATTTTGGTGATGGTTCTGCTGCTGGAACTGGCGTAACAACCAGTCGTACTTATGCTACTAAAGGGAACTATATTGTAACCTTGACTGCCAATGACGGCAAAGGCGGCATAGGCATCAAAACAGATACCATCCGGGTGTTGGATGATGCACCTGTGGCCAGCTTTACAGCTACTCCGATGAGTGGTAATGTGGCTCTGAATGTGGTGTTTAATGCATCTGCTTCCGTGGATCCTAGAGGTGGAACACTAACCTATAACTGGACTTTTGGCGACGGAGCTACAGGCACAGGTCGGACGACTACTCACTCGTTTACCAACATTGGTTTATTCCCTGTAGTACTAACCGTTAGCAATGGTACCAAGTCTTCTACAGCGACAAAAACCATTGAAGTAAAAGATACGGCAGCTGTAACTGACTATAAGGTAGAATACAAAGATGGAGATGGCAATGTATCAGATGGTAGCATTCGTCCTCATTTCCGCATTATTAATGAAAGTACTACACCACTGGATTTAAGAAATGTGAAGCTACGCTACTGGTTCACACAGGAAAATCCTTCCAACACCCTCAACTTCTGGTGTGACCATGCCGACATCGGTCAAGGCAATGTAGTAGGTACATTTGTACGTCTGCCTCAGGCTGTAAATGGTGCTGATACCTACCTAGAAGTATCTTTCAGAGGAGGTACTGTTGGTCCACGCAGCAATTCCGGCGAAATCCAAACCCGTTTTGCTAAGGAGAACTGGAGTGCCATGAACGAAGCCAATGACTATTCTTTTGATGGAACGAAGACGGCTTTTGCACTGCACCGTAATGTAGTGATGTATATCAATAATGCACGTGTATGGGGTACTGCTCCGGCTGGTGTGATTAACCCTCCACCAACGTTGACGGCTAGCTTTACAGCTACACCTATGTCTGGCACAGCACCATTGACAGTAAGCCTAGATGCCAGTGCCTCAACCGGAACTGCTCCGCTGAGCTATAGCTGGAGCTTTGGGGATGGTACTTCAGGCACAGGTCGTACAGTTACCCGTACCTATACAATCGCAGGTAGCTATATCATTACGCTGACTGTAGGCAGTGGTACACAAACAGTTACTGCTACCAAAACCATTGTAGTTACTACTGGTGGTGGTGGTGGAAACTGCAGCTTTGGTACGCCTTTGGCTTCTGCCTTGCCTTCGATCAACAAGGCCTACAACCGCATCAAAGTGTTAGGTACTGGTGGACCAAATCTGTCAAATGTGACCAGCTTTAATATCAACTGGGATCTGCAAAACAGAGGCTTGTACCAGATTGCCATGCAGACCAATAATGGACAGCCCAACTGGTATGTAGACTTGTCTTCCAAAGCTACACACACCTTTGCGTCTGCTTCACCAGGCGTGAAATTTACAGGTAGCGGATTCTCAGGCATGGACGGTGAGTATTATGTCAATGTTGTCAATGGCGATTTTGTAATGGTTGCTAAATCAGGACGCTATGCCATCTACTTCAGTGACAAGGAAATCACGGCGAGTTGTAGTAGTGCCGCCCGTCAGGGTGTAGTTGCTACAGATATTGAGCCTGTAGTAGCATACCCGAATCCGTCTTCATCTGTAGTGAATGTACGTATTCAGAATGCTGCTAGTATCAAGTCTATCCGAGTGGTTAATCAGTATGGCACGCAGGTAGATATGTTGGCTACTGAACATAATGGCCTTGAGAATGGCAAAATACTAACGTTTGGTCAAAACCTGAGCAGTGGTATCTATGTAATCACTGTAGAAGGTGTTCAAACAGTTAAAAACTACAGAGTCATTCTAGTGAAATAATTTTCACGTACAGACTCTCTCTCAATCTACCCGGAAGACAGGCGTTTTCCGGGTAGATTCTGTTGTTTTTACCTAGTACTTGTTTTTTGTTATACATCACTTTTGTCCATAAGGCTACAAGAAAGACAACAGATAAAGTACCGTCAAAAACTATCCAGTTATCCTAATTCGATAACCCGTAAGTTGATCGTAGGTCAAACAGTAAAGAAAATAAATGTGTGTGTACAATAAACGAAGACTCTTTGAACATCTTTAATCCTTTAATCACCTTATGAAAAACAGTTCATTTTACAAAATCCTGCAATCCCTCTGTCTGTGGATGTGTGTATGCTGGGTGGCGAGTGCCCAGAATCCCAATTACCCAGAAGTACTTCAGAAATCCATGTTCTTCTACGAAGTGCAGCGGTCAGGCCCGATGCCTGCAGACAACCGTGTCAACTGGCGGGGAAGCACTGACCTGAATGATGGTGCTGACAATGGTGTAAACCTGACCGGTGGCTGGTATGATGCTGGTGACCATATCAAGTTTAACTTCCCAATGGCAGGTTCGGTAACTGCCCTGGCTTGGGGCGGTATTGAGTACCGTCAGTTGTATGAAAGCACCGGACAGATGAAATACCTGAAAGCCAATCTCAAGTGGGCTACAGACTATTTTATCCGTTGCCACACCGCCCCCAATGAACTTTGGGCACAGGTGGGCGACGGTGAAGCAGATCATTCCTTCTGGGGTGCCGCTGAGATTGCGAGCAAGGTCATTGCCCGGCCTTCGTTTAAAATTAATGCAGCCCGTCCAGGGTCAGATCTGGCTTCTGAAACGGCTGCTGCATTGGCGGCTACAGCTATACTGTTTCAGGATTCAGATCCAGCCTATAGTGCTACGCTCATTACCCATGCCAAGCAACTCTACAACTTTGCGGATCAATTTAGAGGAAAGTACTCAGAGGTAATTCCTGCCAATCCATTTTATACCTCTTACAGCAGTTTCGAAGATGAACTCATGTGGGGTGGCCTATGGATGTACATGGCTACCAACGATGCCGCCTATCTGACCAAAGCCAAAGCAGCCTATGACATCATGGGCAATGAGTCTTTTGAAAGTGTAAAACCCTACAAATGGCCACATTCCTGGGACAATAAGGCTCCAGGTAGCTATTACCTGTTTACAAAACTGACTGGTGAACAGAAATACAGAACTGATCTGGAACGTCACCTGGCTTTCTGGACAGATGGCTACAATGATGGTGGTACTATCAAACGTGTAGACTATACGCCTGGCGGACTTCCGCACCGCGATAAATGGGGTTCACTGCGGTACGCATCCAATGCAGCTTTTGTCGCCTTTCTGTACAGTGACTTGGTAACCAATACAGCTCAAAAGACAAAGTATTACAATTTTGCCAAAAAGATTATTGATTATGCCTTGGGCAAAAACCCACGTAACTTTAGCTATGTGGTAGGGTATGGAGCCAATTCTCCTAAAATTATTCATCACCGTACAGCCCACGGCTGGCCTCATGGATTTAACTTCAAACAGGATACATGCCGCCATGTATTATATGGTGCGATGGTCGGTGGACCAGACAAAAACGATAACTGGACTGCAGATGTCAGTGCCTTTGAATTTACGGAAGTAGCCTGCGACTACAATGCCTTGTTTACAGGAGCAGTGGCCCGTTTGTCCAAAGATTTTGGTGGGACTACGCTAGCCAACTTTCCTGTAGTGACAACCCCTAAGGATGAGTTCTTTGTCAATGGTAGTGTGCAAAGCTATAGTGCCAATACGATGTCGTTGCAAGGATGGGCCAACAACTGGTCTGCCTGGCCAGCTAAATATGTGAAAAACCTGACTGTCCGTTTCTTTATGGATATTTCGGAAGCTGTAAACAAAGGCCTAACAGCGGCTAGCTATCGAATCAAATCAGGTGAAACAGTATTGCCATTCAAAGCCTGGGATGCAGCTGCCAATATTTATTATTTCGATGTAACCCTGGCTTCTCCTATTTATCCAGGTGGGGAAGACGTATTCCGTCGGTCTTTAGCGGTAAGTGTAGAGTTACCCAATGCTCCAGCTGGTGCCTGGGACTTAACAAACGACTGGTCATTCTCCCAACTTCTAAATGGTAGTTCAACCCAAAATGTAGGGTTTTATGATGGTACCACGTTACTGTGGGGCAATCTGCCTGGCAAACCCAAAGCTAACTTTACAGCTACACCTGTGTCAGGCAATGCACCGCTGCTGGTGAGCTTCAATGCTTCTGCCTCTACAGATCCTAACGGAGATCCGCTTACCTACAGCTGGGATTTTGGCGATGGTACTACTGGGACAGGCAAAGTAGTGAGTCACACCTATACTACCTTCGGCACACTGACTGCCAAGCTGACAGTCAAAGACCCGAATGGTAATGATGACAGCAAAAGTATACTTATCACTGTGAATGACCCGAATCGTGCTCCATTGGCTCGTTTCTCCGTGAATAAAACTGTAGGCATAGCCCCTTTCTCTGCCAGTTTCAATGCCTCCGCTTCGTCTGATCCAGATAATAACCCATTGACTTACGGCTGGGACTTTGGTGATGGCACCACTGGTACAGGCAAACTAGTCTCACACATTTACACGCTGACAGGTCAGTACCGGGTAAAACTGACGGTGAAAGACGCAACCAAACAAGGCACAGCCGATACACTGATTGTGGTCACTGATGGCAAGCCTGCAGCAGCCTTTACCAGCTCTGCGACACAGGGAAATATAGGTTTACGTGTGGCATTTGACGCATCAGGTTCTGTCAATCCGGCAGATGATGTACTTACCTATGCTTGGAACTTTGGCGATGGTGGAACTGGAAGTGGAAAAACCATTGGTTATACCTTCTCTACGGCGGGAGACTTTACAGTAAAACTGACGGTTTCGAACACCTTTGGGAGCAGCATGGCAACCAAAGTGATTAGTGTCAAGGATACGTCCAACACCTGTACCTTTGGGACACCTCTTGCCACAGCATTGTCTACTACCGGAAACCAACAATACAATTATGTATATGTACTGGGTCAGGGTGGGCCGAATCTGAGCAATGTAACTAATCTGACTATCAACTGGAGCCTGGAAAACAAAGGATTGTATCAATTGTCCATGCAAACCAACAATGGCATACCGGGCTGGTGGAACGATGTACGTCTGAAAATGACACATACTTTTGACCAACCTAAGCCTACGGCTACTCTTACAGGCTCTGGCTTTGCAGGGTTAGACGGAACCTATTACGTGAGTATGAGCAACGGAAACTTTGTAATGGTTTGCAAAAACAAGCCGTATACCCTCTATTTCAGCAAGTCTGCTACAGCTCCTGTTTGTAGTACTGCGGCTCGTCGTGGAGGAACAGACCTTTCTTCCATAGAAACGCTGCCATATCCCAATCCTTCTGCTTCAGGCTTTATAATCAATATAAGAGGACTACAAGGAAGTACAGGCATTGAAGTGTATGACCTGAGTGGCAGGCTGGTAGAAAAAATGTTGCCTCAGACATGGGCTGGCAAGTCCGTATTGGAATTTGGAAATACTTGGACTAAAGGCATGTATCTGGTGAAAATCCAGACAGGCACAGAGGTAAAAACCTATAAAGTAATTAGACACTAATCTTTTCAGCGATATACAAGCCTAAACCCCCTCAACCCCTACGGACATTTTTTCTGTAGGGGTGGGGTGTTTTAAGAAACTTGCTATTTGTACTCATTGGGAATTCCATCTGGATACCCACGCTGTACTGAAAAAAGACAGCATAGCCAATGGCGGAACCTTGGGAAAAAATGCCAGAGAACTTAACACAATTATCTATTATCTATTCACCTTTACTTATTCTCTAAAAATGAAACCAATACGTAAAATCTGCCTGATGGCACTGGCTCTGATGCTTGGTTGGCAAGTCACAGTGAAAGCCCAAAATACACCCAACCACCTGATTTCTGTGGGAAATAAGCTCTACGATTCTCGTGGAAAAGAAGTTCAGTTGACAGGTGTAAACTGGTTTGGATTTGAGACCCCCAACAAGGCATTTCATGGCCTGTGGAGCCGCGATATGAAAAGTGTGTTGCAACAGATTAAAGATTTGGGTTTCAATTGTATACGGATTCCGTGGACAGACGAAATGCTGCTACCCGGGGCCTCTACCAACAGTGTCTCTATCAATGCGTCTGTACGTGACCCGTATACCGGAAACCCACTCAATACCTATCTGGACGGTGTCACTAAACCCATTGATGTACTCGATATAGCTGTACAGTGGTGCCAGGAAAACGACATCAAAATCATCCTGGACAACCATTCCCGGCTGGCAGGCAACTTTGCCAACGAATTTGTTTGGTATACCAGTTCGGTTCCAGAAGAAAAATGGATTGAAAACTGGGTGTTTATGGCCAACCGTTACAAAAACTATTCTTGTGTAGTAGGTATGGACTTAGACAACGAACCACATGGTATTGCTACCTGGGGCAATTCTAGCCCAGCTACTGACTGGAACAAAGCAGCTGAACGTTGCGGAAATGCCATCTTGAAAGCTAACCCCAATGTATTGATTGTAGTGGAAGGTATTGGCGAAAACTTCTGGTGGGGTGGCGATTTGAGCAAAGCTGGAAAGTTTCCAGTGCAACTCTCTAATCCATTCAAACTCATGTATTCTACCCACGAGTATGGACCAGAAGTATTTGAACAAACTTGGTTTTCAGCCTCTAATTTTCCCAACAACATGCTTGGAATCCGCCGTGGGGCTTATCATTACCTGAATGAGCAAAACGCAGCTCCTATTTTGTTGGGTGAGTTTGGGATTAAAAACCAGACGGCTTTTGGTGGTGTTTCGTTAACCTGGTTCAAAGACATTATGAAGTTTATGAACACACATGGCTATTCTTGGACGTTCTGGTGCATGAACCCAAACTCTGGTGATACAGGTGGCATCCTGACCGACAACTGGATTAGTGTGGAACAATGGAAGATGGATATCCTGACTCCCTACCTGACACCTCGTATTCCCAATACGATTCCCAATCCAGGTGCTGTAAACTACCCACCTGCAGCACGTTTTTCTGCTACGCCTGTCAAAGGTCGTATTCCACTGCCTGTAACCTTGGATGCCAGTACCTCCAACGATCCTAACGGGGATGTATTAACCTATAGCTGGGATTTTGGCGATGGTTCTGTCGGAACTGGCAAAGTAGCTACCCATACCTATGCCACCATTGGTACCTTTACTGCTAAATTAACTGTAAAAGATCCAGCGGGTAAAATTAGTTCTGTCAGTACGACTATTGTAGCCAAAGACAATACTGTTCCATTGAACCCTTGTCAGTTTGATGCTCCCCGTGAGTTTCCATTGCCTGCGGTCAGTAACAAGAACTACTCCAAAGTATATGTACTGGGCGAAGACGGTCCCAACCTGAACAACATCACAGGCTTCAGTATCAACTGGAACGGACAGGCTGGTACATTGTGGCAACTTTCTCTGAATACCAGCAATGGTGTACCTAACTGGTATATGGATCTGCGTACTGTAAGTACCAACACGTTTACGTCACCCGAACCCACTATTACCTTCAAAAATTCTGGTTTTGCAGGGCTTGACGGAACCTACTATGTGACAACAAACGGCGACAACTTTGTGATGGTATCCAAAGACCGCAATTTTACCATCTATTGTACCAATGCTACTACTCTTCCTTCCTGTGCCACACCTGGAGCCAGAAAAGGAATCGGTTCTGTAGCAGATGTGCAGGTAACACCTAATCCTTCTTCCCAAAACTTCACCCTGAATCTGAATCATATGACTTCGGTAAAAGAAGTAAAAGTATTCAACCAGACAGGGGCTTTGGTGCTGCATCTGAAAAAAGCTCAGATTAAAGATGCACAAGTGACATTCGGACAGGATTTCAAAGCAGGAATGTACATGGTACGCATCGTAGATGGCAATCAAACCCATACCCTGAAAGTTGTCAAACAATAAGGGTAGTAAAGGATGATAGGTTTCCTTTCTTGTCAAGTAAAAAGACTTTGCCAGAAAGGGAACCTGTCTCTTTTTATCTAGTTTCTATACCCTGATTTGTATTCCATCCTGTCTTTTATAGAAACATTATCATTCACCTTCCTGAATAATTAATTGTATGACAAAACCTACTCATTTGTTCAAGCTCATGCTAACAGCCTGGGCTATTTGCGGCTTTGCCTGGACGAGCAATGCTCAGAATCACGCCTATGGCGAAGTATTACAAAAATCCATGTTCTTCTACGAAGCCCAGCGGTCAGGCAAACTGCCTGCCAACAATCGTGTGAACTGGCGGGGTGATTCCGGACTAGACGATGGTAAAGATAAAAATCTGGATCTGACTGGCGGCTGGTATGATGCCGGCGACAACCTGAAACTCAACTTTCCAATGGCTGGGGCCGTTACGGCTCTTGCTTGGGGAGGTATTGAATATAAAGATACATATGAAGAGTCTGGGCAGATGACTTATCTGAAATCTAATCTAAAATGGGTAACCGATTACTTTATTCGTTGCCATACAGCACCTAATGAACTCTGGGGGCATGTAGGCTCTGGAGCTGATCACCAGCTATGGACAGCCGCAGAAGTTGCGACTCTTCCTATTGTAGTGCCACGTCCGTCGTACAAGATAGATGCCGCACGGCCAGGTTCGGATCTAGCTGCCGAAACAGCCGCAGCCATGGCTGCTACTAGTATGGTATTCAAGGATTCTGATCCAACCTATAGTGCCACGCTATTGGCACATGCCAAGCAACTCTATGCTTTTGCCGATCAGCATCGGGGGAAATACTCTGATGCCATTTCGGCCGCTGATGAGTTCTATCGGTCGTACAACGGATATAATGATGAACTGGTCTGGGGAGCCATCTGGCTATACAGGGCTACCAACGATGCCTCCTACCTAGCCAAGGCTGAGGCTGAATATGACAATATTCCCAATGAACACCTGGAGTCGGTAAGGTCGTACAAATGGCCACATTCCTGGGATAACAAGGCTCCTGGAAGTTATTTGTTATTATACAAATTGACAGGCAAACAGAAATATAAAACCGATATGGAGCGTCATCTGGCATACTGGACAGACGGCTACAATGATAATGGAAGCCTCAAACGCATTGACTATACGCCAGGCGGACTGCCACACAAAGATCGGTGGGGTTCGTTGCGGTATGCATCTAATGCAGCATTTACAGCCTTTCTCTACAGCGACTTGATGACCGATGCAGCTCAGAAAACCAAGTATTATAATTTCGCTAGAAAAATCATCAACTACGCCCTAGGTGACAATCCAAATAATTTTAGCTATGTAGTAGGCTATGGCTCAAATTATCCGGCTCGTACACATCATCGCACGGCACATGGTTGGGCATCTGGCTTTAACTGGATAGAACCTAAGGCTCGTCATATTATTTATGGTGCGATGGTAGGAGGCCCCAACTTATCAGACAGTTGGAACGACAACCTCAATGCGTTTGAGTTTACGGAAGTAGCTGTAGACTACAATGCCTTGTTTACTGGAGCCGTGGCTCGCCTAGCCAGAGATTACAACAAAACCGCCACATTAGCCAACTTCCCACAGCCAGAAGTACCCTCAAACGAGTTTTTTATCACCGTAGCTCGTAATTCCTTTCCTTGGCCAGGAACCAACAAAATCGAAGTAACAGGTACTGTCCATAACTGGTCATCCTGGCCAGCTCGGTTTACTAAAAAACTGACTTTTCGGTATTTTGTAAATCTGTCCGAAGCCATCAATGCTGGGTTTAAACATACAGACTTTGTGGTGACAGGCAATGAAGGTATTACAGCTTCTGCTTTGCAACCCTGGAATACACTCGAACACATCTATTATACCGATGCAACGGTTTCTTCTATCATGTATCCAGGAGGAGAGAATGTCAATAAATCTAATTTTACACTCACTATCTCGCTGCCCAATTCTACACCTAGTTCTTGGGATGTAACCAACGACTGGTCGTATGTTCCTAATGCTGATAAAACTGTCAGCGAAAAACTCGGTTTCTATGAGAATGGGGTGTTTTTAGGTGGAAAAATACCGCCCGTGCCTCAGGTTATTGGAGGAGTGGCTCGTTTTGCTGTGTCGCAAACTGTAGGTAGAGTTGGAACAGCTATTGCCTTTGATGCATCCAGTTCGTATCATTTGCAGAACCAAGCATTGACCTATGCCTGGAATTTTGGAGATGGAAGCAGTGCTGTGGGCAAAACAGCCAGCCGTGTGTATACAACTCCAGGTACTTACAAAGCTGTCTTGACCATTACGGATGCTGCGGGCATTCAGGCAAAAGCTCAAATGGATATTCTTGTACTTTCGGCTACGTTCTCCGTGTGTACCTTTGGAGCACCGCTGGCAACACCACTGCCTGAGATTCCAAACCGTTCGTATCGGTACATTCATTCTGTAGGATATACTGGGCCAAATACATCCAATATCACAGGTGCCAACGTCAACTGGAACTTGCAGAATAATGGGCTTTATCAGTTCTCCTTTACAACCTCTAATGGTAGTCCCAGCTGGCATGTAGACCTCACCCGTGTCATTACGCATACCTTTGGGTCAGCTAATCCTTCTGTCACCATCAACGGTTCTGGATTACCTGGCATGGATGGTAGCTATGATGCTACACTAGATGGCGTCAATCTGGTGCTGCTGGCTAAAAACCGCCTGTATGCGTTGTATTTCAGCAATTCTGCCACACCTCCAGCAGTAAGTTGTTCTACAGCTGCTCGTCTAGGGTTGGCTACAGAGGAAATGGTTACGGTATTTCCTGTTCCGTCTGAGCATGCCTTTACGCTCCAGAGTTCCGACAACTTCCAGTCTATCCAACACATTGACCTATACGATTTGCAGGGTAGACATCTGGAACGCCTGGATGTTAAAACAGCTCGCAATCAGGTCATTTCATTTGGTGAAAATCTGAAAGAAGGCTTTTATCTGATCAAGCTGACCGATAAAACGGGGACCGGAATTAAAACCATGAAAATCCTAAAAAAATAAACAAAAAAAGCTCCTCAATACATTGGGGAGCTTTTTTTCTAGGTTTTCTTCTACTAACCTTTTACCTCAGGCGTCTATTTCACCAAAATCATTTCTGACAAAGGAGTGACGACCCTGAAAGCTGTGAAGGAATAATGGTTTGAGAATACTTTCATCTGCTCACAAATCTCATTAGGACTGTCGCTTGCGTGCATTATGCTCTTGATAATCAATATAATAGAGAAAAAATCACAATACACGCATGACCAACGCCAAAAGCCTTACCAAGCGAAAGACCTACTCATAAAATACGAAAAGGGTTAAAGGAAAAAAATATAAAAAAAATAGTAAAAATGTCCAGTTTTCAGGATTTGAAGTAACTGGATCGCCTATTAATAAAAAATAGATTCAAAGGTTAACAAAGGTAGTGAATGTTTTTTTATTTAGAGTATGTTTGATTTTTATAAAATATTGATAATCAATGTTTTATACTGAATCCTGCCAGAGCTCACGTTAAAATAGTATCAATTTAAATACGACTAAGCACTTATTGAAAAATAAAAAAGGCCAGAACTATGTTCTGGCCTTTTTTATTATCCGCATCTATTTCTAGTTTTTTATTCGACAGTGATGCGTTTGATGACAATCTCACGACCTGCTACAATCCGAAGTGTATACACACCTGAAGGTAGATGGCCAGATTGTAAGGATAAGGTATTCAATCCTTTAGAGACTGCTTTCCGATGCGTCAATACTACCGAACCTGCTGCATTGTACCACTGAACCTGTACATCACCACCTTGATCGGCTGCATAGTCGAGGTAGAGGGGGTGCGAAGCTGCTACTGGAACTGGGTATACTTGTAGTTGTTGGTCTAACACTGCTGCTACACCCATCCGGGCACCTGTGGTAGGTTCAGTACCCCATACTTTAGTGCCTTTGTGATAGAGCGTAATTTTCGGCGAACGAGCAAAGCCTGCATTAGCAGCAAAGGAATAGTCGTTGGTTTGGTCATGCGAACTCCAGCCTACCTTGTTCCATCGTAAGCTGATGTCACCAGAGGTGCTGTTTCCTGCCAGATTGCCTGCTGCCGTAGCAAAGCCTACTTCTAGGTAGTACAGACTGCCACTGACCTGCGTAAACGTACCTGTAATATTACTGTTGCCCACCTGTGCATAGCTGATGTTAAACTCCTGTGCAGCATTGCCTTCTAGGGTATACCAGTAGCGGATAGTCAGGTCTTTGTAGGCAAAGGAAGCCGTAGAGTCATTGACAATACGCATGTTAGGCTCTATACTACCTACCGATGTACCCGTATTGTTAGGACGGTACTCCACAGCCAGTTTAGTGACAGACGGTGGTGGTGGTGCGGAAGAAACCGTCACACTCACGCTGCTGGAGGCAGTCTGCAATGTACCATCAGCCTCTGCCAATTGTACTTTCAGTGTATGTAATCCTGGGGTTAAGCCAGTGATAGAAATCGGACTAGTCGTAAATACCGTTCCTTTGTCTACTCCATCAATAAAGTAATGCAAGCTGCGTCCATTAGGTGCCATAGGCCAGTTTTGTACCCCAAAGTTCAGGGCAAATGGCAACGACACGGTTGCGTTATTGGCTGGCGAAGTAATAGCTACGGATGGTGGTGGTGGCGGAGCTACAGTCACGGAAATAGATTGCTGAATGGTAGTCAGGCTTTGGTTGGCGTTGGCTAGTTGCAGCTTGATGGTATGTGCTCCGTTGCTCAGGGCAGCAATCTGAATCGGATTTGTATTATACACTGCACCTTGGTCTACCCCATCAATGAAATAGCGTAGATTTTTTCCCAAAGGAGCCATTTCCCAGTTGGTCACCGCAAAACTTACACTGAACGGTGTACTGACAGTAGCATTGTTTGCAGGTGATACAATAGACAATGTTGGCTCACTAGGAACGGTAGAAGACACATTGACCCGTATCGTTTTCTTTACTCCTGTCAGAATATATGCTTTGTCTGCCAGTGCAAGGGTAATGGTATGCAGGCCTACAGACAGGTTATTAAACTGAATAGGAGCATTTTGCTGCGTTAGACCTGCCTGTTGTCCGTCTAGAAAATACTGCACCTGATTGCCTCCTGTAGATAAGTCCCAGTTATCGGTCTGGAATGATACCTGAAACGTGGGCCGTACGGTAGCACCTTCCTGTGGAGACAGAATCGTGATATCTGTGAGTGGTTGCAGTCCTGTTTTTCCACCATAAATAGCCCAGTCTATAGCTCCATCAAACAATGCCCAACCTTCCGCTGTAAAGAGGTGAATAAAATCGTCGCGGAGCGGGAAGGCTACTTTTCTTGACAACCGATGTGAGGGTGCACTATTGCCTTCTTTCTTGTCATTGCCATAAATAATAGCTTTGCCATTGACAGTAGCCAGTACTATAGCATCTCCTTCCGAAGGTTTTCCAAAACCAATCGTCTGAAGTACCGTGTAGAGAGGCACTGTACCACTATATCCGGCTGCCATCGGGTGATCTTTCAGAAGGTCTGGAATCAGTAACGTTTTAGAGGCAGTTGGAGTGAAACCAAAGTCACTATCGTACGAGCGGCCACAAAGGCGAAGGTGCTGATAACTGAATGGATCCCAGCTTACGACTGGTACCGGAAGATTGTGGGTCAGATCTTCGCCTATTTTATTAGGATCAATCGTAGAAGACATCAGAATAATGTCCATACCTGTCGCATCAGGCTTGTTTACAATATCATCATCAATCAGGCTTACTTCAAAACCTCTGTCCAGCAGGCGTTGCTTCACTACATTGTCTCCATAGTTCAGTACCGTATTTCCTACCACAAACAGGGCTTTCATGCCTCGTTTGTAGGTGATTTTGTTTTCGGGAGAGAGTGTAGCCGTTTTGCTGCCATTATAAATCACCTTGGCTTGTAGTTTATGATCTCCCCATAGGGTAGGTGTCCAGCTGGCAGAGAAAGGTGCCGTTGTTGACTGTGCGACCAGCTTGTCATTGGCATAGTATTCCACCTTGGTGATGCCTGTAATGGTCGTATTGATTTGGAGTGGAATAGCTGCCTGTACGTTAAAGGTAGCACCATTAGTAGGTGATGACAGGCTCAAGTCTATACCAGCCGCAGCTGCTGTTTCAGAACCATCTATCTGTTGCAGATAGGCTACCAGCTGCGTTACCTGTGTGGTAGTTAGTGAAGCCGTACCTGTGCCATGTCCGCCGTTGTTTCGGGTGGTCAATACATCTTTCAATGTTTTGGCAGAACCGTCGTGCAGGTAGGGAGCCGTACTCCATAGGTCGCGCAGTGTAGGTGTATCGAGTCCTTTCAGTGGTGTTTCAGAACGTTTACCACTGGTCGTAACGATGGTTCCTACATCGTGTAGTAGTCCTTTGGGGCTATCAGTAAAGCCCGCACCTGTATGGCAGTTATTGCATTTGAGTTGCGAGAACAGGGTTTTTCCTGCGGCTGCATCGGTAGTTAGTGTACCGCCAGCAGCTCGGTATGGACTGGCATCAAATGTCTCCAATGATTGCAGATAGGCTGCAAGGGCATCAATATCATTAAGATCTGTAGATACTCCAGCTTTGGCATCTCCTAGCGGCTTGTTGCGTTTGCCTGTATTGAAGTCAGCATCCGTCATAAAACCTTTTCCAGCAAAAGGACCACGAATATCGTGTTCAAAATCCTGAATCTCGTCAAAATTAGCTGACCAATGTACACGTCCTTGTCCAGTACCTGCACGACCTTTGAGTGAAATGGTATTGCGAAGTCCTTCACCTCGGTCTGTAAAGTCCCAAGTGCGACCATCATGTTCGTCATCATTGTGGCAGGTAGCACAGGTCAGGTAGCCATCCATGCCCATTCGAAGGTCTTCTGCGTTGTAGAATAACTGTTTGCCTTTCAGCACCTGAGCTGATAAAACTTCTGCTGCAATGGTTTTTACAGTGGCCAGTTTTGTCAGTGTCGCAGAGCCATTGTTGATCATGTCTGCTGCATCCAATACCGTTACCGAACGACCCATAAAGTTATTGACAAACACTTTTTTTGTCGTTGGATCTACCGCTATACCTTGTGGCGCCAGGCCTACATCTATACGGGTAATTTCATTTCCATTGGCAGGATCGAGTACAATGACACGGTTGTTTCCTTGCATGGCAATGAATAGATGCGTACCTAATGGACTAAAAGTCAGGGCTGAAGGCTGGGCATGGTTGTCTATATCTTTCCGTTCAGTCAACGTTTCTGTGTTAGTTGCCAGATTCAAGGAAGAAATAGCACAACGAACCGTAGTTTCAAAGGTCAATGGATTTCCGTCTTTGTTCAAGCCTCGCAGAATGTTATCTTTTTTAGCTACTGTCCATGCTTTGGTATTGGCCGGATTAATGGCAATCCCTGCTACATAGTTAGGCAATCCTCGTCCATTGGCACCTGAGTCTTCACTAGTATTATCTACTGGAAGAGTAATAGTAGCCATCAATGCCAGCGTGGCAGCATTTACCTTGAATACCTGTCCGCCCTCATCCGGAGAGATAAATCGGGTTGCCAATACATACGCACCATCACTTGTAACGGCCAGGGCACTTACGCTTTGCTCCAATGTTACGGAGCCTGTAATAGTCCGTGTGGTTGGATTGATTTTGATTAGTTTTCCTGTGGCATATTCCGACACAAAACCTGTGTTGCCATCAGGTGTAAAGACCATATGAAAAGGCTGCGAACCATAAGGCATGGCTACCGTTCCTACTACACTGCCATCGGTGGCACTGAGTACAGTTAGTTTGCTATCTTCCCGACAAGTGACCCATACCTGACCCTTGCTGTCTAGGGCTACACTCGTAGGATGTTTGCCTACGGCTACTTCTTTAATAACAGCATGCGTGTCCGCATTAAGGATAGTGACGGAATTGTTATCTGGGTTTACAGCCCATACTTTACGTTTGGTGGCATCCACTACAATCTGACTAGACTGGGTAGGCGAGGTTTGTCCCTGCGCATCTACCACCAGAATCCGGTTTATTTTCGTAGTCAGGTTGCCCAGTGCGTCGCGTACTTGAACAGCTACGCTGTAGTTACCCGCTTTGGTATAGGTATAATTGATTTGGTTAGACGTAGCCCAAGCCGTTTTTTCTGTGCCATCACCAAAATCCCAGCGATATTGTAAGGTACCACTATTAGCTGTGGTAGCAGTAGCTTTGAATGTAATCGCTGTTCCTTTGACAATAGGCGAAACAGGCGTATGGGTTACTGAAGAAACAGCAGGTGGGATAGCAGGATTAACCGCACTACCTGTAGAGAACCGATACGTATATTCCTTGATTCCGTTTCCAGCAACATCCTTGATTCCACCTTCTGCAAATTTTACTTCATAGGTAGTGTTGGGCTTCAAAGGAGCTTTCGGTACAAAGTTAATGGCATTATAAGAACTAGAAATGACATCTCCTGCGATAGGCTGCCCGCTGCCATCCAGTGGGGTAACCTGAATTGTTTTGTCGTTTAGAGTCAGGTCATCTAGTGTTTCGTTGATAACAAACCCAACGACCGTAGAAATAGGCTGACTGGTAGCATTCACAACTGGATTATGAAATGATACATATGGAGCTTTTTTGTCTAGGCCGTCCTGATGTGCAAAGAAGAATGTTTCACCTGTACCTGATTCTGCACCACTGGCTACCAGCACATGTCCCATAGGAACCCACTGAAAGTCGGAAAATTGTAGTGGATGGCCCGGCGAGTTAAACCGTTGTTCTACCTCCAATGTTTCCAGGTTTAGTTTTACACCACCTGTGGCTCTACCTGTATAGCCATATTCGTCTTGAAAGAACATATACCGGCCTGGAGAGTCGGCCAGTTTTACACCAAAGGCATATTTCAGATCAGTAGGGTCTTTGAAGTCAATAGCAACCAGGTTATTTCCACCTTCATTGCTATTGTCGCCATTCATGTAAATCAGGTAGTTACGCCAAACATGTACAGTTGTTGTATATTGATTAAAGTTGCCAATGAGTACATCCAGTAGTTTGGGGTTTTTAGGATCTCCAATGTCATAGGCAGCCGCACCAGAACCTGCAAATAGCAACAGATTGCCTATCCGTATTTTGAGTTCTTGGTTGGGGGCAGCACTGAAGTTGCCAATGGCCAGTAACTGTCCAGTACGCATGTCATTAACGTTGTTTCCATCAATAGTAATTGGAAATGTTTCTAGATCCTGTAAGGCATCTTGACCTTTAGTAATTGGAAAAGGGGCAGGCTTACTCCAAGGTACCCGATTCAGCATATTACTTAAGTCCATAAACTTGTAGTTGGAGTTTTTTGTCTCCGGAACTGTATATTCTCGGTAAAACAAATCGCCCCATTTCCACCAACGGTGACCGTTTTCGCCACCTGTTACCTCGTCTACCAACAGCGGATTCGCAGGATTCGACATATCCCATACACTAGTATTGTCTAGCGAGTGCATGTAGAGAAACCCTCGATGATAGCTAAGAACCCGTGCACCCATTTTAATGTGGGAAAGAAAGGTTCCTTTGGGCCAAGTTTGTTTGGTGATTTGAGGCTGCACAGGCACCTCCAGTGGAGCCATTTTTACAGCTATAGCAAGAGTGGAGGCAATTAATAGACATCCAAACAAGAGCCAGGAAAACAATTGCTTCTTCCTAGTATACAATTCTCTATTCAGAATCGTAGGAAATCGTCGTTGTTTTTTCATGATAATTTGTTATTTGATTTAAGGTGATATTGAAAAAGTATTAGATACTAGTGAAATATCACCAAAAATAAATTATCTATCAAAATAATACTTTTGTAAATGGATTATTTTGATGATTTTTTTGAATTTTCATTGTTAAATACTTGATTGTCAATCTATAGATAGATTATCTATACTTGTATACCATTTATTTATACTTGTATAAGTAACATAGGTTGTTTTGCAGAACAACTACTGCATTTATTTGATTGCCTGCATGCCAGATATTTTTGAAATCTTAGAAACTGTTTTAAAACAGGATTGAGGTTGTGGCTAGCAATTAGGTATAGGTGCCAAGCCTTGAAAATGAGCAAAGAGGGGTGTTTTTTATTTACTCATGGGCACACTTACACATGGTTTAAAAACAGTTTATTAGGAGAACTATGCATCAAGGCTACGCTATGAATAAAAAAAGCTTATTTTTGCGAAATGTTATCTATTACGAATCTCTCCTTTTACTTTGGTGGACGGGCTCTGTACAGCGAAGCAAACCTGCACATCAAGCCCAAAGATAAAATCGGACTCATTGGTCTGAATGGAACGGGCAAATCTACCTTGCTACGTCTGATTGTTGGTGAATACCAGCCTGACGAAGGTTCTATCTCCAAAGCTGGAGACTGTAGCATCGGCTTTCTGAACCAGGACTTGTTGTCCTATCAGACCGACGATTCTATCCTATCAGTAGCCATGGAAGCCTTTGAACAGGAAGTGCAACTACAGCAGCAGATAGACAAGATTTTGCATGAAATGGAAACCAACTACCGGGATGAACTGGTAGACAAACTGACTCGCCTCCAGGAACATTTTGAAGCCCTGGGCGGCTATTCTATACAAGCCCGCTCAGAAGAGATTCTGGAAGGACTGGGCTTCTCTACCGACGACCTGAGCCGACCCCTGCGGGAGTTTTCCGGGGGCTGGCGGATGCGGGTGATGCTGGCAAAAATGCTTCTTTCCAAACCTGCCCTGCTGCTGCTCGATGAACCTACCAACCACCTCGACTTACCATCTATTCAATGGCTTGAAAACTACCTGATCCGCTACGAAGGAGCCTTCATTATTGTCTCACACGACCGGGAGTTTCTGGACAATACTATAGAAACGACAGTAGAAGTGGCTAACCAGAAGTTGACTACTTATGCGGGTAATTATAGTTTTTATCTGGAAGAAAAAGCCCTGCGAAACGAAATCCAGAAAGGAGCCTACGAAAACCAACAAGCCAAAATCCGCCAGACCGAACGGTTTATTGAACGGTTCAAAGCAAAAGCCTCCAAAGCTCGTCAGGTACAGTCTCGGGTGAAGTCACTGGATCGGATGGATATGATTGATGCCGTAAGTGAAGAGAACGTAAAGGTGCATTTTCGATTCAATTTCAAGCAACAAAGCGGACGTAATGTGCTGGAACTGGATGAAGTGTCAAAATCCTATCCGCAAAAACCCATTCTGGAAAATAGTACAGCCCGTATCGAACGTGGCGACAAAATAGCCCTGATCGGAGCCAATGGAAAAGGGAAATCTACCCTAATGCGGATCATTGCCGGTACCGAACCCATTGAAGGCAAACGCCAGATCGGACATAATGTCAATTTTGCGTTTTATGCCCAACACCAGCTGGAATCGTTGTATGTGGAAAATGCCATTCTGGAAGAACTCAAACAGGCAGGTACCGAAAAAACAGAAGTAGAACTACGGACTATTTTGGGGTGCTTTCTGTTTAGCAATGACGAAGTATTTAAGAAAATAAAAGTGCTTTCTGGTGGAGAAAAATCACGGGTAGCCTTAGCCAAAACCCTGATTTCAGAAGCCAACTTTCTGCTGCTCGATGAGCCTACCAACCACCTCGACATCCAGTCTGTAAGTATTCTGATTCAGGCTTTGCAACAATACGAAGGCACGTACATTGTCATCAGCCACGACCGTCACTTTGTGAGCCATGTGGCCAATAAAATATGGTATATCGAAGACTATCAGATTAAAGAATACCCCGGCAGCTACGACGAATATGAACTCTGGCAGGAAGAACGCAAACGCAACGGCCTCACAGAAACTCCAAAACCTCAACCACAACCTGCCCGCACAGAAGCTAAGCCTGTCACGCCTACCCAAACCGATACCGAACGGCAAAATATAACCAGGCTGCTTAAAAAAGCTACCCAACATGCCGATGAACTTGAAAAACGGGTGACAGATCTGGAAACCGAAAAAGTAGAACTGGAGAAAAAGCTGGCTTTTCTGAGTACCGAAAACGATGTGATGGAAATTCAGAAAGTATCAGGTCGCTACCAGCAGGTGCTGACCAACCTCAACGAAAGCATGGAAGCTTGGGAAAAAGCCGTGATGGAAGTAGAAGAACTGGAAAAGAAAAAAGGATAGTCTGAACTTTGACTTTCAGGATTAAAAAATTATTTTGATGATTTATACTTAGGGTTATTTTCGCACGTTTACATTTTTGTAGTGAAAAAAGACAGCAATCAAAATAATCTTTTAATCCTGAAAATCAAGCTTCTGTTGTGGCTCTGCATAACGGGTTGTGGACACAAACACGTAGCTGTTAAACAAACATTGCCTGCCATTACTGACAGTTCCCGTCTGTATGTTCGTCTGCAAGCCTTAGACCTGACAGAAGATGTATCCACTGTGTCGTCTGGAAATGATGAAATTGTACTACTAATCTATGCAGCAGATTCCCTGGTACCCACAGCTACACTACTGCAAACATATATGGTCAGAGACAATAGCCATAGAGATACTACCTTTTCTATTTTGTCCAGCCAGCTAAAAACACCCCATAAACTATTCATTTGGCTGCTTGAAATGGACTCTGAACGTAGTTTGGCAGAAATAAAATCTCTTGTACAGAAAAATCACCAGTCTCTTCTAACGGCTTATCGTACAGGCAATTCCGAGCAACTGAGACATTGGTTAGCTGATGAAGATATACTGAGTTTTCAGGAAATTCCCGTCCATGGCTTTTGTTGTGAAAAGGAGTGGCATTTTACGGGTATACATCTCTTTGACCGTTATCACTATGTCCTCACACTGAGTCACACCCATGAATAACCAATAGAAGGCGAACAAATACTATTCATTGAACCCTCCTATTGGTTTACTTTTTTACCTCTGAGATCGTAATTTCAGGCAATTCCTGACTACCTCCCCAACCGAAAGTTCGATGATTGAGTCATTTTTTTCTGTGGTCAAATAGGAGTAGATACCCTAGCTACATCTGGCTACACGACTCCTCTTAAGAGTAGACGGTATCAATACATATTATTTTTATTCAGGCAAAAATGGAAAGTATAAGCTTGTAGTATATATGTAATAGAAAAATGTAATAACTCTTTTAAATATTAAAAGAAAATAATTGAAAGTAATTTTTAAATAAAGATACTTTTTAATTGTTCGTCTGATTTTAATTTTTATTTTTGCAACATTGTTGCAACAACGGGGATGCCGAAAACCGAATAGAGTAGGTGTATTCTAATTTTTTACTGTCATGAAAAAGAAAATCAATGTAAGTTTGGATGACCTGAAAGTAGAAAGCTACATCACTAGTATTGATGCAGACAAAGCTCAGAAAATTGCTGGTGGTGTATCACACCCCACACACACTAAAAAAACAGATAAAGAACATGTCTGTACAGGTGTGAGTTGCTCTGCTGCAGTTGCGCTGTAATAGCTTACAACCCATAAAGTATAAAAAAGGCTGACTCAATCATGAGCAGCCTTTTTTATAAGAGTCTCAAATTCTACTAGAGATTCAGCTATGAATTGTCGAGTCTGTGCTATAGTATTGATCTGAAGTTTAGCTATTTCTTCTGTACTATAGGCTGATAAGTCTGTTTTCAGAGAGTTTATCAGTTCAATAAGACTGGTAGGAGTCTGCAGATGAAATAAGATCAGGTAGCTAAAAGAACTAATGGGATACGCCTCTATCTGACCCTGGCTGCTGACCAGCAGCAGTGGAGAAAAACGCTTGGGTGCATTCAAATTCGTAGTCCAGCCAGATTCATTTGCTTCAGACCAATCCCATTGGTTGGCAAGAATCTGAATATGGCGGCACCGCACAAACGTCTGCTTAAGAAAAGATTCCATAGATAATTCCTGACAGGCAGCCCATTGCTGGGTCTGTGCTTGCCTATATACTTCCTGATAGATACTACTTTTGGAATCGGTTAGCATAGCAACCTGTTTCTTTTCTAAACGGAAACATTCCTGAACTACAGACCGGTAAGGATTCGTAAGGGATCGAATTTTTGTCTGGAGGTATCGGATCAAGTGCTTGCATTCATGGGAGGGATCAGGAAAATTTTCTTCCGAAAAAATAGCTGAAACAGCCTCGCCTTGTAGTTGGCTTAATAACAAGAGGGTTCTTTTAAAATGCTTTCCCCATACTTCTTGTCGAATAGATGATAATGAATAGGCATAGCTTTGTTTAGATAAATGCTTTGGATACGCAGGAACTGGAAGCCGAGGAAGAAGAATGGAATCTACTTTATCAGGAGCAAGGAGACGCAGAAACAGATACCCTATGCCAGATATACCCAGTAGGAGCGAAGGATCTTCAATAGTAGGCCCCCAGGTGCTGGGATAGTGTCCATGGTTATAACGGAGTTGAATAGCTTTTTGTGCTACTTTACATGCGTATGCATGTCCTTCTGGATCAGTGAATACTTGGGAAGCTTCTAGCAGGAATTCTGCCATACCACCAGCTCCACTGCACAGGCTATAGTCAGCCCATTGCGTATGGGTAAGATCATACATGGTTTTTCGCAAAGCCGCCATCGCCTCTGTATGGAATACCTCTGCTTGTGTCACTTCCAATGCACGTAGTCGTACTAATCCAATGCCAGTAGTACCATGTGCCCAAGCATTGACATCTCCCTTACCAACCATGAATGAAGATGGGTTTTGATGTAGTATGGATAGGTCTTGCAGGTATTCTGTGTAGATTCTCAGGTCTAACCAATTGTTAATTTTCTTTCGGTAATACTGTGACTCGTAGATAAATGCCTGTCTGGCAAGCCATAACAACGACTCATTGGCAAAATACCTGCCAGCCTCAAGTAATACATACCCAATACCCGATGCCCCATGCGACAAGCCACACAGGCTATCAATAGAATTAGGTTGATAACCCCATTTAACTCCTTTTCTAGAAAGACGTGCCTGTCCAATCAAGCGGTTCAGACATGTGGTAATCAATTCTTCTAACCCCTGCGGCTGGGTATAGGCATGCACATAAATAAGCACAAAGATATTCCCTGCTTCCCCACTGATAAAATCATCAATATCATTGCCTTGCTGGAGTTCCGGTGCTAGGGCTTGAATATGTGCTACGGCACGGCTTAGGTAGGTAGTATCTTGCGTGACTTCGTGCAGTTTGCAGTAGAGATATGCAATGCCTGTATAGCCCGAAATAAAACATATAAACGGTTTTTTTTGGGTTTGGGCTTGGTTTTCTATCCACTGAGTGGCTCGTATAGCCGTATCCAGATATGTTTGTTTGCCTGAATACTGATAGAGAGCTATAAAGAAGAAAACGATTCCTGTAGTACCCCCAAAAATAGATAGTTCTTTTTCCTGAAAGAGAGTGCCATCCGCCTGCCGATTGTAGGTAAGCCAATATAAGCCATGGGTATCAGCGTGGGCAGATGTTTGTAATAACTCCGCTATATGGAGTACTTCAGCTTCAAGCTGTGCTTGGTAGTGGTTGTGCATAATGAATATCTCTTAAGGCATGGCTGATCAAGTAAGCAATCCAGGCTTCTTCATGATTGGGTATACCTAGTCTGTTGTGTGTCATGTGTACAAAACTCTGGTATATCTCCATCCGCTGGGTTATATTGGGTATATGTAAGCAGTAGGAAGCATCTATCTCTCGCATGCTTTGTATATAGTTTTGCTGCCAGACTTCATCAAAAGATTGATACACTACTTGCTCCCATACATTTTGTATATATGGGAGCAAGGCTCTTCGCATTTGTTGGTAATTGTTTTCAAAGGCTTCTCTGCACTCAGTCTTGTGAGTCTCAGGTAGCCACTCTTCCGAAAAAGCCTGAAAAAAATGTATGGCCTGTAGTGGAGACATAAAGCTAGCTGCCATGTATACATGCAGCAGAATGGCTGCCGAAAGAACCCGGTTTTCATTCCATATTTCATACTGGGTAAGTAAGTGTAGGACTGCCTCTGACGAAGCCTGAAATTGTCTTTCTGCCAGATGAATGGTTTGCAGGTTGCCATAGCGTTCTATCTCAGGCTGATAGGCTATGTATTGGATCGTATTAGGCGGATATAGAAACGTATCTGATAAGGGTAAAGGGTGGGATTCCTGAGGTGGATAGTTTTGGAAAAAGGCTTCGCAACGTTCTGTGAGTAGCTGTAGCACATATGGACGAGCCTCTTCAGTAGAAAGTTGTAAGCGAAGCCGGATATGTGGGCCATGTTCAGCATATCGGATAAAGAAAAAACGATTGATCCACTCCTTATGTAGACATTCCTTGATGAGAGGCCTGAGATAGTCTTTTAAGAGTGGATGGAAATTTCCTGAATAAAAAAGATGGGCAGATACCCAGCATCCGAAATGTGGCATGACTTTCATAATGACAGATTACGATTGGTGTGTGGATAGGAATACCATTGAATCAAATATTCGTTGACCCTATCTGTGACTTGAGTAGGTTGCTTGTCAGTAGAAGGTAGCATCTCTTCTATTTTAAGCAGAGAGGGTATTTTTTCTAGCTGTTTTTCAAAAAAACGAACCAATAGAGGCATTCCAAAATGTATATACTGTGGTTTGTAATCATCTTTATTCATTTTTTTATTTTCATCATTAGAGGGTTTTCCTCCATCAGCAGATTGGTACAGCGGATTGATATGAATAAATACCTCTTCTGGAATCTGAAGTGTATGTCGCCATTGGGTTAGACGAATAAAGTATTGTGCATCTGTTTCTGAAGACTCCTGCTTGGGAATATGGTCTTTGCGGATGTACCATGCCTGTCGTTGTATAATAACCTGTTTTTCTATACAAATACGTGGATACACCCAGATACCTTCTGTAGGGTTTGCTTTGGATGGAACAGTGAGTCGGTAGGCGTGATACACAACATCAATCATTCTATGAACTGAACATTCCCGGCTTTGACCAAAATAGGAAAGCATCTGGTAAAGCTCAGACCGACTGGTAGGTGCTTGTAAGCATAAATCAAACGGACGAATGCGTTTTTGGGTAGGCTTGTGATACAAATACACCTGTTGGGTATGGGTATCGTAGGCTACAGCTATATCTCGGATTGGAATCTGTTGGCTCTCCTGTAAATTAGTATGTCCGCCGGGAATACTGATTTCATAAGGAAGCAAAGGTGGATGAATATTGGCATTAAAATACGATGCATCACTGAGTTCTGCTAGTAGAACGTCTGGATACAAATCAGTATTCCAGGTTTGAAGACATTCTGTTACATGCGTCTCAAACAAATGCAGAAACCTTCCGCAGCTACGACCCATGCCTGTAAATATACTATTGACCACTCCTTGTAGTGGGGTCGCAGAGCCTGATGGCGTGGTATACAACTGGACAAAAGCCCCTAGTGAATAGCTTTCCTCTGGCATTTTCTCTGGCAGAAGAGGACAACTTGTGACAACCTGATGTAACTGCTCCTCTGTAATATGAACACAATCTGTATCTGTCATGGTAGCAGACAGAATCGATACAAATGTAGTATGCCATTGCTGCCGATAATCCATCCGACGGCGAATGGTTGGAGGGAGAAAAGGGTCAGACTCTTGTAAGTCTGTATGAGCAGCTAACGCCGATACATGAGAAGCTGCTTTTTCCTTTTCAGGTTTTCGGACATGCTGGTTGTAGGATTGATAAAAATCCAGTATATCTACCTGTGCACCAGTACCATACTGTGTACAAAAATAGTAACTCATTTTATCCCTTTCGTCATGTTCTGACTCCATTGGGTACAGATGTTTGCACCATGTATCCAATACAGACACATAGGCTTGTAAGGCATTTGTGTCTATTTGGCCTGGGAAAAGACTATAGGCATCCTCATATAACAGGTTTTCACTGGTAAAGCCTGACTGGTAATAGGGACGGATCGTAAATTCTGTTTCGTTCTGATAATGTTGCATGAAAGAATCATGGTAACTTTTATCTGTTTGCAACACCTCAGAAACAATGCCTATGCCTGCCAAAAGATGACTTCGGAGTGTTTCGTAAGTATGATAAGCAGTTTCTAGTAACTGATTTCGGGTAGAAACCGACGATTGTGCATAATCTTCTGTATATTTCCGAAGCTGTGCAAACGCATCTATGGTTTGATGGATCAGTGGATGCTGAACGGGATAGTGTGTAAGTTGATGTACCAGTACTTTATCCCATTCTGGATGTATACCCGAAACGCCCAGCCGAAATTCGAGGAATCCTACTTCTAATAAACGTTGCATATACGATTTGACCTCCTCATAAGTTCCTTCTACATAATCTTGACATAAGACAGAAATAAGAGAATGTAGATACATTTCTTCCCCCTCTGAGGCTATGACCTGTGCTACAGCGGTTAGTAGCTCTGTGGTAGGTAATTTTTGAAATACCTCCACATTATTAAAATTGACTAAGAACGTCTGATAAGTTTTAGTAGACTGAACAGATGAGTTTAAACCTACCTTAAACCAATTATTCAGATCTGGATGCTGGGTTAGTAGGGTTTTAAGATGGTCAAGAATATAGTTGTTGAGGCGAATGCTGCTTTGGATAGAGGGCGGAGAGGGCGGAAAATAGATACACCCAGGTGTGGGTGCAGTTGTTGCTAGACCCACGTAGGTGAAAGTGCTGAAGGGAGATGTTTTGTAGTACAGGCGGGTCATATACCGTAGTAGACCTGTTTCTATCTGATACTCCTTGGCCCGCAATTGATTGGTAGGGGTTTTCAGGTATCGGTGTTGTTGTGTAAAAAGCGTTTTGCTAGACAGGCGTAGTCCTTTCTGCAACCACTCGTTTGATAATAGTCGTTTTACTATCTCCCGATGTGTTTGTACTTGGTGCTGAAAATAATGTTCAAAGGTTTGTGTAAGTGTGTGTAATTGCTCGCTTATCTGGTTGTACTGTGTCCAGTCCTGACCCAATACCACTTTTGCAGTTGCCTGTAAGTGCTCAGATAACGGACGATCATTGTAAATGGCTCGTTTCAGGGTAAGTAACTCGTTTTGTTTTTGTGGCTCTTCTGATAGGTGATTAATTTTATCAAACAGACATTGGTTGAAGATCGTTTTCCATTCCTTTTTTTGAGTGGTAAGTGTATTGTAATCTGAGATATATGCCTGTGCATCGGTAAGACATAGTGGGTACATATCTTTCACTGAACCACTGCTCTGGCGGGTAAAGATATAAGGAAAGATCTGGATCATGGTTCTTGTAACAAGGAGCGGATAGGTAGAAAAATACGTTCAAATAAGGTAAAGTCTTCTGTAATGATTTGAGCTGTTCCCTGCATTTGCTGTTTAAAGACAAGGGTTCGGTTAAAACTGGTCTGTAGTCCATTCAGAAGTCTGACAGTGAGCAAGTAGTTGTCTTTGGTTGGAACTAGAGACAGATTTTCAATCTGCCCTGCCAGTGAGCCATATTGGTAATAAGGATAACTCTCTAGTTTGATACGTACCTGCTGACCAGCTTGAACCCTACTTGCGTACTGCAAAGGCAGATATATAGTACCTATAATGTTTTTTTGAGAAGGAACTAACGAAAAAATAGCTTCATTTGCTGGCACAAACTGGTTGGGTACCCAGTTTTTTAGAAATGCTACTTGTCCAGAAATAGGAGCTTTAAGTACATAGGTTTGTTCCCACCAGTCTAGCCGACTCATCAGCTTTCGCATATCTTCCTGAAGGGTAGCATATAGCTGTTGTTGGGTAGCCACATATCGTTCGGTATTGGTAATCAGGGATTCCATGAGCTGAGTTTTGGTCAGAGCACTGTTTTCCAGCATGATATAAATGGCTTCCAATGCATTTTTCTTCTGAAGAAATACAATCTGTGTCTTTTCAAAGTCTGCTGCTGCAATTACTTTCTGAGCCAACAATAAAGAATCCCTCTGGTAGGTAATCTTGGCTAGTTGAAACTCTTTTTCTGCCAGTATCAACTGGCGTTTTTGTTTGGCCTGCAAAGACGCCAGGGAATGAAACTGTTGATCCGCATTAGTCATGCGTTGGAGGTGAAAGGGTAACCGAAGTGTACGCTGATAGTTTTGCAGACTTTGTACAAAGGCAGAGTACTCTATCTGTATCTCACCCATTCGGTAGACAGCCAACGGCTTGTAACGAGCCATGGTTAGTGAATCGGTTTGTAGCAATTGTGTCAATTGTGTCTTAACAGCCTGTATTTCTTCAAAAGAAGCTGGATTTTCAATTACTGCCAGATACTCGCCTTTTTGAACATACGTGTTTTCACGACACAGACGGGTGAGAAGTCCCTGACTCCGACTTACTATAGGTAGTGGAGGATCTTGGGTAGTGAGTACAATGGGGGCATGTGCAATATCCGGATAGTGGATAAACCAAGACAACACCAACATTAGTACAAATAGGATAGCCAGCATACTAATGCCCCAACGCTCATACCATGCTGGAATACGGGTTAGGACTTCTGTGACATACATACTAGGTTCGTTTTCGTCTTTCATGTGCCAAGCTCCAGTTGATTTTTGACTAAATGAAAATATGCTGACTTTTGGGCAATCAGCTCCGTATGTGTACCTGTTTCTAGTACCCTACTCTTGTCAATGACTATAATCTGATGGGCATCCTTGACAGTACTGAGTCTATGGGCTACAATAACGACCGTTTTTCCTTTAAAAAAAGAATTCAGATTTTCGATGATCGTCCGTTCATTGTTGGCATCCAATGAGTTAGTTGCCTCATCAAATACAATAAATTCTGGGTTTCGATACGCTACACGTGCAATCAAGATGCGTTGTTTCTGCCCTTCGCTAAGCCCAGCCCCATCACTACCAATGCGGGTATTATAGCCCAGAGGCAAGTCTTCAATGAAGGTATCAATATTGGCAATCCGAGCGGCGTACTGAAGCTTTTCAGGCTCAACTGTTCCACAACCCAGCGCAATATTGCGGGCAATCGTATCAGAAAAAATGTAGCCATCCTGCATCACTACCCCGCATCTTTTTCGCCATTGGCGGGAGTTAATGTTTTCCAGAGAAGTATGACCTAATCTGATTTCACCCTGTGTAGGCGGGTAGAATTTGAGTAGCAGTTTTAACAGTGTTGTTTTTCCGCTCCCACTCATTCCTACAATGGCTGTTACTTTACCTTTAGGAATAGAAAAATTCAGATCTTGTAACACATACTGATCGCTGGCACCTCCATAGCGGAAACTAACCTGATGCAGGTGAATATCTGCGTCGATAGACGGAAAATTGCGTGATACAGCATTGTAATCTTCATCCTTTTTCTGATGTACCTGATAAAAACGAGCTAGGCTTAGGCGGGCATCCTGCGCCTGCTTCATAAACTGAAGCAACTGTAATACCGGATTGTTCAGCTGCCCAGTAATGTAGGTAACCGCCAGCATCATACCCAGTGTAATCTCGCCAGAAATGACCTGCATGGCCGCAATAAAGGAAATAATGATGTTTTTCAATTCATTAAAAAACAAGATTCCACCCTGAATAGATTGGTCTAGGTATAGTGTTTTCAGGTTCAGGTCATAGGTTTTGGCTTGTAGTTCTTCCCATTGCCAACGTTTCTCTTTTTCGCTGCCTGTTAGCTTGATTTCCTGCATTCCTGTAATAATTTCGACAAGCGTATTCTGATTTTCAGCATATTGACCAAAGCGTTTATGGTCCATCTTTTGTCTTTTATTCAAAAATAACCAAGTCCATGCCAGACCAATGATGCTGGCAACTAGAAATACCAGAAAGATTTTGCTACTATATAAAAGCAGTACCATTCCAAACACACACAGGTTCAGAATGGAGAAAACAGCATCAATTAATGATGAAGTAAGAAATGACTCAATCCGTTGATGGTCAATCATTCGCTGCATGTTGTCACCAATGTTTCTGGTTTCAAAAAACGGAATAGGCAACTTCATTAACTTCAGCAGATAGTCAGAAAATAACGAAATGCTAATGCGACTACCAATCAGCAACAATACCCTGGATCGGATGAAATCAATCGCCGTTCGACCCAAAAAAAGCATCAGTTGGGCAAAGCAAATAATATAGATCAAATGTATATTTTGTGTCTGAATACCTACATCTACAATAGACTGTGTCAGAAAAGGAAAAATAAGAGATAGTATTGTACCTAGGAGTAGCCCAATAAAAAGTTGAACCAGAAGCTTGCGGTGCTGGCCGGTATAAGATAAAAGAAAAGAAAAAGTGATCTCCTCACCTGATTGATCGTCTGTTTCGTAGAGTAGAGGTGTGGGTTCGAACAATAAGGTAAATCCTGTGCCAGGCTTTGACGGAAGCTGCCATTTCTGAATAAACTCATGGTGCGGATACCGTACTAGACCTAGACCTGGATCAGCTACTAATACGTTGTTAGAAGTGATCTCATACACCACTACAAAATGGTTGTGTTCCCAATGCACTATACAGGGTAAAGGGACTTTTGCTTGTAACGCCTCAAAAGGAATCTCTGCCGCAAGTGTGCGAAATCCTATCTGTTCAGCAGCTTCACTAATACTTGCCAGCGAAACACCCTGTCGTGTAATGAACGAAATCTGACGCAGGTAGTCAAGGGAAAAAGAACGTCCATAGTGTTTTCCGATCATCCGTAAACAGGCTGGACCACAATCTTTAGTGTCCAGTTGAGGATAAAAAGGAAAGTTTTTTCGAAACATGAGATGAATTCTTTAATGTCTGATGTCTAGGTTCAGCTCCAAGGAAAATGTTTGTAGAACTGTGACCTGTATAGTTGCATAATTGCAACATTGTTGCAATTATAAGAATAAATGTTTTACCTTCGCCTATCGAACAAAGAAATCCTGAAAATTCATTTATATACTCTTTTACTATACCATGCGAAGAGGATTAACCCAGGCTTTGTGCCTACAGTGCAAGCGTATCCTGAACACTAGCCGTATTGAAGATCATTACCTAATTTGCGGGTATTGTGATGCTCGTTATCCATTGGTTGCAGGAAAAGTGCCTGTACTGATGGCTAATCCCATAGACGAACTAGCTGCTACCTGTGTTGTGTATGAAAGATACCTGCATACAGAAAAACATGCCATTGAACGGTTCCACACATTAGCCACAAGCAAACCTGAACGGGCTGCTGTGTTGCAGGCATTAGCAGAGGCTCGTCAGGAAAACATGGGCAACATCTATGCAATGCAACAGACATTGATACCTTTTCTGTCTTTCAACCATATCTTAGCAGCAGAGCCAGCTACTATGCATGCATCCTATGGAATGGTGCAAGACTATTACTTGGAAAGAGACTGGAGTGGCAATCCAGATTTTGAAGCAGAGATGTATAGTCGGATGGAGGTGATCGGGCAGGATATTCAGATGTTTGTGCCAGATAATGAGAGTGTACTGGTATTAGGAGCTGGCACAGGACGGGTAGCGTGGGAGCTGTGTCCTGAGTTTGAGCAGGTGTATGCTTTAGATAGTACGTTTAGTATGCCCTATAGCTTCTATACACTGCTTGAGCAAGATATATCTTACAATGTGGTGCAGGCGAGCAATGTATTGTATGCCCAAGACAGGGTTCGAAAACAAATAGCTAGTCTAAAAAATACAGGTGTGGCAGCCCATGCTTGCCAACAATATGCAGAGAAAATTACCTACTTTATGGCAGATGCCACACAAATACCACTGCCTGATCACTCGCAGTCTGCCATTGTATCAGTCTATTTTACAGATGTATTGCCATTGAAAACCTACTTGCCAGAAGTGATACGTGTCTTAAAAGATGGCGGACTATTTATTCATTTTGGACCATTAGTCTATCATTTTTCGGATGAAAGTGAGATGCTTACAACAGATGAGTTACTCGCTATTTTTGAAGAAAATGGATTTCAGATTGTCTCAGAAAGACAACAACCTGAAGTCTCAGCATTTGCTGAGGGTACTATGAGTACCACTCGCTTTATTAACTGGATGTTTACAGCTCGAAAAAAAGAACCAGTTGCATGTCAGACCATTACTATAGATACAAAATTGACTCTGACAGAAGGACTTACCTATGAAGAATATGGGCCAGTGACACCCGTAGGTACAGCTAGCCCGCAGGTTTTTCTTTTGTTGCCTTCTGGAAAAAAACTAAAAACAAGTGTATTGGTACGGGAGCTATTGCAAAGAATAGATTCAGATAAAACCGTTTTAGAAGTACTAAATCTGTTTTCAGCAGAATGTGTGGCGTTGGATGCCGTGCATCGGACGGCCGTCATACAGACGTTACAGGAACTATTAGAGCAAAATGTGATTAGAGTAATTGTATAAGCTTGCTCAGCCCATAAAAAAAGCTGCTAAAATATCTAGCAGCCTTTTGGAATATACTTTATCAAAACTCCAAAGTATTTCTTAAAACAGGTTTTAAAACACTTTCTTAGTTAAGTGTATAATCTTCAAGGACATGGATTGCTTCTCTACAATGCTCACAAATACCAGTTACCAGAACTTGTGTTCTGGTAATCGTATAGCCTGCCGGCAACAGAGGGGACTGTACAACTGCCTGAAACAGACAGGTAAGTGTATGACAATGAAGACACCGAAAATGTACATGCTCTGTTGGATGTACGGACAAAAGACTGTCAGCTAGTGACAAACTGTAGCGAACAGTACCATCCAAGTCTGATATCTTGTGAATGATATCTTTTTCCAACAGCATTTCTATGTTTCGGTAAAATGTGGTTTTGTTGCACGAAAGACCTGCCCTTTGTTGTATTTCCACAATAGAAAATGCTACTCTGTGCTGTATAAATACATTTAATATTCCAATCCGATCAGGAGTAGAACCAATACCATACCTTTTCAAAATATCTTGAGCAGTCTCCATTTTTATTTATGCAACATTGTTGCAATTGTAAATTATTCTTTTCTTATTTGCAACATTATTGCATAAATAATCTTTGTTTTCTGTTTACCTATTGAGTTGATATCATATGTTGGAAGCCATTGACCTACGAAAAGTCTATAACGGGAAGGTAGCTCTAGAGCAATTAAATCTACGTATAGAAAAAGGTGAGATATTTTGCTTGCTAGGCGCAAATGGGGCAGGAAAGTCTACTACTATCCAAAGTTTTCTCGGTTTTGTGACTCCAACATCGGGGTCAGCCTTCATTGGTGGGGTAGAGGTATCCACAAACATACAACAGATACGCAAACAGCTAGCTTATATTCCAGAGAATGTCATGTTGTATCCACATCTAACAGCATTGCAGAATTTGGCCTATTTTTCGGGACTGGCAGGTAAGAACTACACCTTTGCTGAACTGCATCAATTTTTGAGTCAAGCGGGTTTGCAGACTGATGCACATGCTAAATCTATTGACACCTATTCTAAAGGAATGCGGCAGAAGGCTGGGATTGCTATTGCTCTGGCTAAACAAGCTCGCTATCTGTTTCTGGATGAGCCTACCTCTGGGCTCGACCCATTAGCCAGTAATGAGTTTTCGACTCTGATCCGAAATCTGGCAGACAGTGGCGTGACCATCTTGATGGCTACCCACGACTTGTTTCGGGCCAAAGAAGTCGGAGATCGTATTGGCATACTCAAAGACGGCAAGCTAGTGTGTGCCTTACATGCCTCTGATGTGTCCCATACCCAACTGGAGAATACCTATCTGGACGCTATCCGACCTAGGCAGGTTGTGTAGGTACTTCGGTATATGCTTGTAATTAACCAATCAAACCACTTACATATGAAAAAAATACTACTTCTTTGGGTATTCCTGATCGGAATAGGGTGTCAGGTATACGCACAACAGGCTACGATTCGAGGCACGATCGTAGCTACTGACCAGACACCACTGACAGGAATTACGGTTGGGTTGGAAGGAACTTCTCTGGGAGCTTCTACCAATGAAAAAGGGTATTTCGAGTTACGCAGTGTCTCACCTGGCAACTACAACCTAGTGGCTACAGGTGTGGGCTATACAGCCACAAAAAAGAACATCGAAGTCAAGGCGGGAAAAGTACTCACATTGAGTCTGCAACTGAACCAGGAAACCCAGACCCTACAAGAGGTAGTGATTACCGCAGACCCTTACCGTGCCACTGACATAGCCGCACTGACACGGATGTCGGTTCCTGTTCGTGACCTGCCTCAATCGGTACAGGCGGTTACCCGGACTCTCATCAACGAACAGCAGGCCTACCGTGTAGACGAGGCTCTCCGCAATGTGGCTGGGGTCAATGTCTCGTCGGCCAATGTAGGATACAATTTTAGAGGATTTACAACCTATGCAACGGAATTTCTGGTCAATGGCATGCGAGGTACAGGCTATCCGGAAGGCGTATCGCCATCGTTGGCAAATATTGAACGGGTAGAGGTATTACGTGGCCCCGTAGCCATCTTGTATGGTGAAAATGCCCCGGCAGGAAATCTGAATCTGGTGACCAAGCAACCCAAACAGGCCTTCTCCCTGCGTAGCAGCATCACAGCAGGTAGTTTTGGACTGTTTCGTCCGCAAGCCGATGTAACAGGAAGCCTGAACAAACAAAAAACACTCTATGGTGTAGCTGGATTTGGGTATGAAAGCGGAGGGAGGTTTACCAAAAACTTTGATAATCAGAACCTACTTTTGTTTGGCTCGCTGCGGTGGGACATTACCCCACGTACGTCGTGGCAAGTGAACGGCACCTATAACCGGGATAGGGCTACCAGCGGCTCTGCTGTAGACCTGCCCTTTAAAGAGAATGACTTATTTGCCGTACCTGTAGACTTTTCTTACTTCCCTAGTGATGCCAAGTTTAGATTGCAGTCGTTTCAGATACAGTCGCAGTTAAAGCATTCGTTTTCAGATACCTGGACGGCGAATCTCTGGCTAGGTGTATCACAGACAGATGTGGATGAGAAATTATATGGGATTAATGACTATATCGGAGTCACTGCAGAAGATACATTAGAGTTGTTTACTACCTTGAGCCCACAGATTACCCGTGATTGGGTTGCCAATGCATACGTTCAGGGAAAATTGCATACAGGCTCGATACAACATGCGGTAGTAGCAGGGATAGATATACGCCTGAGTACCAGTGAATACCCACAAGGAATACGCACCTATCCTGCTAAAAGTATCTCTATTCATACGCCTGATGACTTGCCATTTATACCCGATGATAATTCCCCCATTTATAATTTTACTTCTCATGAAAATACACGTACACTCTCGCATGGAGTGTATGTACTACAGGATTTTATAACGATTACCAACAAGCTAAAAGTACTAGCTGGAGTACGTTATAGTATATACAGTAATTCCTCCAGAGCAGATTCTTTAAGTTATGATGGAGAGACCTTTGAACCATCTGAAGAAAATCCACTGGATGCCCATACGCTTATACCCCGGCTGGGTGTAGTATATCAGCCTGTTGCCTCCTTGTCACTCTATGCGGATTATAACAAAGGATTTTTACCACAATATTCTAATACCCGTGATATAGGGGGGCCATTTCCTCCAGAAATAACCAACCAAGTGGAGCTAGGAATAAAAAAAGACTGGATGCAAGGAAAATGGACCTCTACACTGGCCGTATACCAGATTAACAAAGACAATGTACTGGTAACTGACCCTGACAACAGCTTACGTCGGCGGGTGATAGGACAGGTACGTAGCAAAGGAGTAGAAGTAACTCTGACAGGGAATGTACTTCCCAATCTGAATATGCTGGTCAACTATGCATGGAATAAAACCTGGGTAACCAAAGATGAGCCTGAAAACGTTGGGAAGGTATTTGCAAACTCTCCACAGCATTTGGGGAATGCTTGGTTGACGTATCAGTTTGCTACTACCATACTGAAAGGACTGAAAATAGGGGCTGGCTATCAGTATAGCAGTGAACGGTTTATGAGTGAACGAATGCTTACTAATACAACTATAACGGTATTGCCAGGATATGGGCGGGCAGATGCTATGGCAAGCTATACATGGAAACAATGGTCATTGGCATTAAACATAAATAATCTGGCGAATATTCGGTACATACAAAATAATCCAGTTTATGACCGCAGTTATTTCCCCGGCACACCACGCCAGTGGATGCTGACAGCGGCTTATACCTTATAGTTTTTGCTTAAACCTTCGTAGCCATGCAAGGACGTTTACTGATTCAGAATGAGTGGCGGCAACTCGTACACAACCAGACACTTGTCGTTGCAACCCTTGTGCTTGTAGCTACAAGTATAGTGGTATTGTATACCAGTAGCTCATTTTATACCTTCTTGCTAACCCAACACCAACAAGAGCAAACTTGGATGCGGCAGGAATTTGAAGGGCAGGGAGCTGTCAATCCGCATGGTGCGGCACATTTTGGACACTATGTGTTTAAGCCAATATCTTTTCTGCAGGCAGTGGATCCAGGTTTGTCTAGCTATACGGGTACATCATTGAGACTGGAAGCTCACACACAGAATGAGGTAGTTTTCAGTGCCTCCCAAGCTGATAGTTCGCTGATTCGTTTTGGCGAGCTACATGTAGCTCTGTTGTTGCAATTCATTATTCCACTGCTTGTATTATTTGCAACATATGATGTAGTGACGAAAGAAAAAACTACAGGTATGTTGCAACTCACTATCAGCCAAGGGGTCTCTCTAAGACAAGTTTTAGGGTATAAAATTGGTTTTTATACCTTTTTAGCTTCCTTGTGGGTAGTACTGATATTGATAGTGTTATATGGATTTTTGTGGATACAGCACCAACAGCCTCCCGCTGATTCGACATTCTGGGCACGGATAGGTCTGTTATGGCTACTCTATACTTTATACTATGGAGTACTCTGTGCAGGTTCAGTTTGGCTGTCTGCTTGGTTTTCGTCCTCCCGAAATGTGTTGGCGGTGGTGTTGTCTGCATGGTTACTAGGTACTGTCATTATTCCACGGATCACAGCTAGTGTAGGTACAGTGGCCGAGGTACTACCCTCTCGCTTTGTATTTGAGCAACAAATTCGGGAAGAGTCTAAAAAAGGAATCAATGGGCATGATCCTTCGGACAAACGGGCACGTGTATTAAGGGATTCGTTACTGAAACAGTACCAAGTCGATTCACTATCGAGGCTTCCGATCAATGCAGATGGGATTACAATGCAGGCAGACGAAGAGTACCGGAATCATATCTACGATCATTATTTTGGGCAATTGGCACAGCAAATGCACCAACAAAACCAGCCTACTCGGTATGCAGCTTTTCTAAATCCCTTTCTGGCCATTCGCACACTCTCTATGTCGCTGGCAGAAACAGATCTACATCACCATTTTCAATTTACGGCACAAGCAGAAAACTACCGGAGATATCTGATCAAGAAACTGAATGATGAATTTGCGTATGGAGGTTCACGTACAGGTGATTGGGATTGGAAAGTACCCAAAGATTATATGAAAAAAATACAAGACTTTCATTACCAACCTCCATCTGTAGGTTGGAGTTTAGGAAACTGTCTGCCTGAATGTTTGGCTTTAGGAGGTTGGATACTAGGAGTAAGTGTATTGGTATGGATAGGAAGTAAAAAGATAACCATTGACTGAGATGATACGAACTGTCTGGACTTATGAATGGCTATATCTGAAGAATAGTAAGGGTATTATACTTGCCTGGCTGGTGTTGCTAGGGGCCGGAATATATGCCATTTACTACGGCAATCAGTTTGTGAAACAGCAGCAGGCTGTCATTCATGCGATTGATGAAAAACAGCAACAAGGCTATCTGGATCATCTGAAACGGTTTGATGCCGATACTACACAGAAGCAGGGGAAAAAAGATTATCAGTCGGCACATGATGCCTACATGAGTGACTGGCATATCCAAAAGACTGTCTATAAACCTATCCATCCCTTGACCGCATTGGCTATTGGACAGGCGGATAATCAACCACACTATTATAATCTTTGGGTGTTAAACTCTATATATGCCAAAGGATTGCAGGAAATCCGTAATCCTGAAAAGCTTCTGGCAGGTAATTTTGATCTTTCACTGGTTTTTATTTACCTGCTCCCACTACTGATTGTTACATATATGTACGGCATGGTATCTGATGAAACGGAATGGGATACCTTTACACTGATTCAGATTCAAACACAACAGTTAGGTCAATGGATTTTCCTGAAAATACTTTTTCGGTTGTGTGTCGTACTCTTGCTGGTATTTATATTGTTCGGCATAGCCTTGATCTGGAATCGTATTTCCGTGCAAAGTTATGGATCAGAGGTGATGTTGTGGCTGGTCTGGACAGTTAGCTATGTGTTTTTCTGGTTTGGTATAACGTGGTTAGTAACTAGTTTTAAACTATCCAGTAAAACCAACGCACTACTTTTACTGAGTAGCTGGCTAGTAATTTTGGTACTTATTCCTGCCTGTATACATGGTTGGGTGCGTAAGCCAGCAGAGCCATTACGGATGTTGAGTGCTGAACGCAAACAACAATATGCATTATATGATCTGCCTGTGTATCAACTGCTAGATAGCTTCTATGTCTTACAACCTTCTTACAAAAAATATGTGGTCAAAGATACCGAAAATGTAAAATTTGTAGCTTATATAGAGGTTGCTCAAAACACGGTCAATCGTGTAGGCACACAGATGGATGCACATACATATGAATCCTATCAACAAGCCGTACAATATGCCTTTCTTAATCCAGCATTTGCTCTACAACAGGCTTATACAAACCTGGCACAGACAGAAATAGATCATTTTCTTGCTTTTCGAGCACAGGTTCAAGCCTACCAAAGCCAACGGCGAGCCTATATTCTTGCATTTATGTGGAACCAAACACCTTTTGGAAAATCAGATCTTTTTAAATTTCCAGCCTGGTCTGATTCCAAAAAGTATCTTTCTGACACTACAGGGCGGTGGAATCTCGTTTGGTTATGGGTAGGGATAGGAATGGTGTGGCTACTGGCAGCATATACATTTCACAAACGAGTGGTTCGGCAAACGACTCTGTCTGAACGAATACTTGCATAAGTATGAATAATGCGAGTTCGACGACAGATTATACATACCTATGCAAGTTTGACGCTTAGAAACGGTTTAAAACCCGTTTTCAACCATGAGTAAGCCAATGAATAAATAAAAAACGTTTTACTGGCTCATTTTCAAGGTTTGGTCGCTAGTTGATTTGTTGTGAGCAAGAGTGATATTTTACGGGTATACATCTCTTTGACCGTTATCACTATGTCCTCACACTGAGTCACACCCATGAATAAACAATAGAAGGTGAACAAATACTATTCATTTAGCTGAGAAGCCTTTCCCCTCAGTATCTATGCATATTTTCGGTGCAGTCGTTCACTTAGGTTCAGAATATCATCTTTACGTGCCAACTGATTGACCCATTTGGTGGGAATCTGCTCAAAACCATATAAAATACCTGCTAGTCCTCCGGCAATAGCTGCTGTCGTATCCGTATCTTCGCCAAGGTTAACGGCTTTCAGTACTGTTTCCTGGTACGAGTGGCTGGTAAGCAGACACCAGAAAGCCGCTTCCAAGCTGTGAATGACGTACCCAGAGGCAACAATTTCAGCTTCTGGATAGGCATAAATAGGCTTGATTTCATAGTCACCTATTGGATTCACTAATAGCCGATGAAACCTGTTCAATTCTTCTTGCGAACAAACGGCGTTTTCGTTTAGAAAAGTGTTGACGGTTTGGGTCATATTGGTAAATGCCTCAAATTTTTCTACACCATTGATCAGCTGAAGGGTATATTCTAGGTAAATAAAACAGGAAAGTACCGACCGGATATGACCGTGGGTAAGTGAAGAAACTTCTTTGGCACACTGGTACCGTTTTTCGATAGCCTTGTCTTTGGTATAGAGCAATAAGGGCAGAATACGCATGAGGGAACCGTTTCCGTTGCTACGTTCATCGGTGCCACCTGCAAAAACCAGATTCTTGTCTGTATGCAACCGCCAGATAGCCTGAGAGGTGGCTATACCAATATCAAATACTTCTCCGTGGGGTGTCCAGTAGGTATGTTCGTACCAATTCACAAACCGATTAGCCAAATCCCGCAGTTCATAGCCTTTCAGCAGGCTTTCAGCCAGACAAAAGGTAAGGGAGCTGTCGTCAGACCAGGTGCCAGGTGGCTGGTTATGAGTGCCATAGCCAGTCATGTCTGTCACAGGGTTTTTTCTCAGATAAGCTCTGTCTCTGAATTCTACAGGAACCCCCAAGGCATCTCCTACGGCTACTCCTACTAAAATATCTCTGGAAAGTATTTTTTTTGACATATGATTTTTAGAAAAAGAGCCAGCAATGTTAACTACTTATCCTATATACACAAAAAGGCCGTCATGTGACGGTCTTTTTGTGTAAAGATTGCTGCTGGTAAAATGGACTTAATTACCTTTCAGAAACTTCTGCATGATATATTTAATACCTCGCAGCGGAATAATTACCCAGTCTGGACGCATATTCAGCTCGTAATTCAGTTCGTAGATAGCTTTTTCCAGAATAAATACTTGTAACAGTAGATCTAGGTCTCCATCATTATCTGGTAAAAAATCTTCCCCTTTGGCTTTGTCTAGATAGGATTTCATGAAGAATCCGGCAATGTAGTGGTACCATTGCTCTGCCCATTTTTCTACAAACTTCAGGTCTTCTTTCCGAACTGCGTCGTTTTCGATCAAGTTATAGAAGGCTGCATAGTGGAATGAGCGGATCATACCTGCTACATCCCGCAAGGCAGACCGTTTCAGGCGACGTTCACTGAATGAACGAATGGGTTCTCCTTCAAAATCAATGATCACAAAGTCTTTTCCTGTAAACAACACCTGCCCTAAGTGATAATCGCCATGGGTACGAATTTTATTGGTGTTAATCTTATGGTCATACACTCGTTGCATGAAGTGCAGGATGTCTTGCCGCATATCCATTACTTCTTTGGCTTCTGTCTGTACATTTTCAGGCAGTGACGAGAGTTTTTTGGTCAATATATCGAAGGTAGTACGTACCTGTGATACCAGCGACGAGTACAGTGACCGTTGGTAGTGCAGAGAGTATGCTTCTGGCTCAAAGCCTTTTTCTAGAGGCTGAGATGCCAGGGCCAGGTGCATTTCGGCAGTGCGTTGGCCTAGCAGATGTACTCTCTCCACATAGGCTCCTCCAATGAGTTGCTGCAATACCTCTGGCATCACATCAAAGGTAATAGGATGTAAGAGTGTTCCTTTCAGATCAGGTACTTTTGTTTCGCGGCCTTGTACAGTTACACGTTCAAAATAACGTTTGATTGAATCTCCAAAATAAGTCCATGCATCTCCTTGATTGGGAACCAGATCCAGCATCATACCCAGTACCATAGGTAAGTGTTTGCCTTGATAGTATTCCAATGCTCCAGCAAAGGCAGGTACATGGTCAAAAGCAGCTTTGTCGGTCAGGAAACGGGTGATTTCTAGGTCAGGGTTATGGGCCCTGTCTAGTTTCCGGTAAATCTTAAAGAAATATGTATCGTTGTAAATGATGGAAGTATTGCTTTGTTCGGCATTAAGAATTTTGGATACAACCTTTTTTTCTTTGCTTTTCTTCCCTTCTTTTTCTACTTCTTTGGATACATAGGCACGTAATTCACCTTCACCATTTTGGAGTTTCTTTTTCTGTACCATTAAGGTATACAGACTGTTGCGGAATTCTTCGTTGTAAACGGCATCATAGATAATTCCTTTCTTGTTTCCAATCTGAGCGGGAGCAATAATTCCTTTCGAGAAGTGTTTTCGCACTTTTTTCTCTTCTTCGCCAGTCGCTAAGGCAACAGGTAAGGAATAAAACTCAGACAATCCTTCCGTATAATGGATTTCCAACACAAAGAATGCTGCATCTCCTTCTACTACTGGAACGGTAATGGTTTCGATAATCTGAATATGCTGAATCACGCGGGCTTTGCTTCCAAACCAACGACAGGTAGGCAAATAGACAGGTAGTATCTTGGTCTCCAGAAACTTCATTTTTTTGGTTTCTGTGAGCTCATCCCAGTCGTTTAGCATGAGTGTAGGTATCAGATCTTCGGTTTTGGAAGAAGTCGCTAGTTCTGCTGGTTTCATCTGCAACCAGTAGTAGCCATGTCCAGTGAGCGTAAACAGGTATGGATCTTCTTTGATGCCAGGGAACGGATTGTGGCTGAATACTTCAGTCAGTGAATACCCTTTGTACGCATTGAGGTCTAGTTCTACTGCTTGAGGGAATCGAGAAAGATTGACAACTACCAGAATCTGCTCATCTTCATAAGAACGGATAAAGGCCAGTACTTTGGAGTTGGCTGGATGCAGAAACTGAATATCTCCCCGACTAAAAGCTTTGTGTCGTTTGCGGGTATCAATGATGCGTTTGGTCCACCAGAGCAGAGAGTTTTGATTAGCCTGCTGATTTTCTACATTGACTGCCTCATAGGTAAACTCTGGATCAGTAATGACAGGTAGTAAGAGTTGTTGCGGATTGGCCTTAGAAAACCCGGCATTTCTGTCTCCACTCCATTGCATGGGTGTTCGAACACCGTCCCGGTCTTTTAGGTAATAGTTGTCTCCCATGCCTATTTCGTCTCCATAGTAGAGTACAGGAGTACCAGGCAATGAAAACAACAACACATTCATGATTTCAATTTTCCGCAGGTTATTTTCCATCAGCGGAGCCAGACGTCGCCGGATACCCAGATTGATTTTTGCCATTGGATCTTTGGTATACACCTTATACATGTAGTCACGTTCCTCGTCTGTAACCATTTCTAGGGTCAGTTCGTCGTGGTTACGCAAAAATATGGCCCACTGGCAGGTGTCAGGGATAGGAGGTGTCTGGTCAATGATGTCTATAATCGGGTGGCGGTCTTCCATTTTTACGGCCATATACATGCGGGGCATGATCGGGAAATGGTAGTTCATATGGCATTCGTCACCTTTGCCAAAGTAAAAAGCCGAGTCTTCTGGCCACATGTTGGCTTCTGCCAAAAACAGTTTTCCGGGATATTTTTTATCCATGTGTGCCCGCATTTTCTTCAGAAATGCATGGGTTTCAGGCAGGTTTTCGCAGTTGGTGCCTTCACGTTCAAACAGATACGGAACGGCATCAATACGGAAACCATCTACACCCATATCGCACCAGTAATCAAAGACCTTGAAGACCTCTTCCTGTACTTTGGGGTTGTCGTAGTTCAGGTCGGGTTGATGGTGAAAGAACCGATGCCAGTAGTAGGCATTAGCCACGGGATCCCAGGTCCAGTTGGAAGGCTCATAATCAGTAAAGATGATGCGAACATCTTCATATTTTTTATCAGTGTCACTCCAAACATAAAAATCACGGTATGGTGAATCTGGTGGAGCCAGACGAGCCCGCTGAAACCACGGATGTTGGTCTGAGGTATGATTTAATACAAGCTCAGTAATCACTTTCAGTCCGCGACGGTGAGCTTCTTTCATGAAGTTCTTAAAGTCCTGAATGGTGCCATACGATGGATTGATGGAATAATAGTCGGCTATATCGTAACCATCGTCACGGAGAGGCGATGGATAAAAGGGCAGTAGCCAGATAGTTGTGACACCCAAATCTTCCAGATAATCAAGTTTTTGAATAAGTCCCTTGAAATCACCGATTCCATCTCCATCGCTGTCTGCAAACGTTTTAACGTGAAGTTCATAAATAATTGCGTCTTTATACCAACGCAGGTTATCGTCCTGAGTAACTGCTTTTTTTGCCATGTCAATAAGAGAAATTGCCGTTAGGAATGCTGTCTGGTTTTATATGCGAAAAGTAAAAGTAGTAGACAAAAGAATAAAGAAGAAAAGATGCAATATTGTATTTTTTCGGTTGGTAGAAAATAAAGGGGCCTACAAAAATTTTGCAGGCCCTGATTATATCGTTCAATCAGACAGAAGAATACGCACCTACTATACTCTGCATATATGTTTGGAGGGGGCTGTATGGCCGCCTGTCAATCATTCTATTCGGAAAACGTGTACAGGCATGATACCTGGGTGTAATTCTACATAGTTCCATTCATGGTGCCACTGGTAGCGGTTTCCTGTCATCAGGTCATGCACTGTATATACCGAGCCTGTACTCAGGCCTAGGTATTGAATGGGCACTTTTATCCAACCTGACTGAACATGATGCGGATCCAGGTTTATCACAATCAGAATCCGGTTGCTACGCATGTCATCTATTTTCGCATAACAAATGATCTGTTGGTTGTCTGTATCTCCAAATTCAATGTTCCAGGTAGTTTGCAGAGCTTTATTTTCTTTACGAATGCGGTTGATGCGTGTCATTACATCCCGAATCTTTGTCCGACGGTTCCAGTCCCAGACTGTGATTTCATATTTTTCTGAATCCAGGTATTCTTCTTTTCCGGCATAGACAGGTGTATTGATTCCAAACTCGTATACAGGGCCGTATACACCATAGTTAGACGAAAGAGTGGCCGCCATAACAAACCGGCTGATATGAGCAGCTTCTCCACCATTTTGCAGGATTTCAGGCAGAATATCAGGCGTATTGGGCCAAAAATTCGGACGAAAATACTCCCGCATATCGGTTTGGGTGAGTTCGGTCATATACTGTTTGATCTCATCTTGGGTATTACGCCAGGTAAAATAGGTATAGGACTGATTGAAGCCGATTTTTGCCAGTTGCTCCATGATACGTGGCCGGGTAAATGCTTCGGATAGAAAGAGTACATCCGGGTTACGGGTACGTATTTTGCGGATACACCATTCCCAGAACACAAACGATTTGGTATGCGGATTGTCTACTCGGAAGATGGTTACACCGTTTTCTATCCAGTGTTCGATGATGCTTCGGAGTTCTTCCCACAGGTTTTCCCAGTCATCTGTTTCAAAGTTAAGAGGCAGTACATCTTGGTATTTTTTGGGCGGATTTTCGGCATATTGAACCGTTCCGTCGGGTCTCCATCGAAACCACTGGGGATGTTCCTTTACATATGGGTGATCGGGTGAGCACTGTAAAGCCAGATCTAGGGCTATTTCTATGTGGTATTCTTTGGCCTTCTGAACTAAACTTCTAAAGTCCTCCAACGTACCTAGTTCTGGATGAATAGACTTATGGCCACCTTCTGCACCTCCAATAGCCCAGGGAGAACCAGGTTCGCCGGGATTGGATGTGACTGAATTATTAGCTCCTTTGCGGTTGCTAGTGCCAATTGGATGGATAGGTGGGAAGTAGAGTGTATCAAACCCCATTTCGGCTACACGTGGCAACAGCTTTTCACAATCCTTAAATGTTCCGTGTTGTCCAGTTTCGGAGGTAGCTGCACGTGGAAAAAACTCATACCAGGCACTAAATAATGCTTTTTGTCTTTCTACCTCCATACGTAACGTACGGTGGTAGATTGTTGCATGTTTTTTATCAGGAAAGGATTCTACCAGACGTGTGATATCCGGACTAAGGGCAAATGCTACTCCTGTGTGCTGATTTTTTTCTTCACGAAGCTGGTTTGCCCATTTTTTCAGTTGCTCTTCCTCTTTGGCAGGGGCACGGCTGGCTGCTTCCTCAATCCAATTGGCTCCAATCAGTAGTTCGACAGATATATCCTGATTGGCTTCAAATTTCTTTTTTAAGGCTTTTTGCCAGGTAAACAGATGATCCACCCATCCCTGAACTGTATACTCATATATACCACGTTTTTCTGGAATAAAAGAGGCTTCCCATTGGTCATTTCCTGTGAAGGTCATAGGAAATTCCTGCCAGTCTTTATCCTGACTGTGCTTGACTAGCATGGCTACGCGTACTTCATCGTGACCATCGGCAAATACGTCTGCGATAACAGTCAGTTTTTCCCCAGTTGTACGTTTAATAGGAAATCGTCCGCAGTTGATTTGTGGCTGAACATGTTCGATTACAACACGGCTTCTTCCATCGGATTCTATCATAGATTGATACTAATTGAAGTGAATAAGATAATTGGATTGGCTAGTCAAAAGCACCCAAAAATAATCGCCTAAAAATAATAGATAAATTGAATTACTGAATAAATAGCGGCTGAAAATACACATAGAAAGACTAAATGCTTGCCAATGAAACAAAAAAAATGTTTTTGTATGGGAAATATAGAATAGCTTAACTGGCAGGCGGCTAAAAAGTATCTATTTTCTCGCTATTCTTCGGCTTTTCGCACAAGAGCTATTTGACCCTGGTGGTAGGTGTCATGTTGAATGATCCCATACAAAAGGACGCGAAAGCTATACTTTCTGCCCCCAACGATATCGTCCAGACGAGTATCTGGGATCATGGCTAGGAGATCAAGGAGTTGTTGTTGGGTATGGCGAAGATTGTCTTTGTATTGCTGCCAGTTTGTTTCGGCGAGTGTGTCTACCACAGGCCAATCGGCAGCTGTATTGAGGGCAATATCAAACGTAGGGTTTCCCTTTAGCTTTTCAATGGCAAATGTACGCCAGTTGGTCATATGTCTTACCAGCTCACAGATGTTATGTGTACCTGCATGCAAACGCCGCAACGCCTGTTCTGCGGACACATCTTCTATAATGTCCAGTACCGAAAGACCATGCCAGGGGCTTCCCTCAAAAGTGTGGTGAAGTAAATCCGTAATTTTTTCTATTTCCTGACGCATATATTTACAGTCTATATGTATTGAATCCTGCACCTTCCCTAGCCTGATACGCTAAAAATAACAGCAATTGGTAAATTTTGTTTTTTGAAATAAAAATAAGTGAGTATAAGAAGCAGACTCACATTGCATTTTGATTCAGGAAACTAACAAAAACACCATTCATAGGCAAAGATACTGACTGAAAAAGAGGTCAATTTTAATACCATTGCTAGGAAATATATTACAGTTTTGGATACTAAAAAAGATAGTAGAGAAAACAAACAAAAACCCCCTGTACAGGGGTGTGTACAGGGGGTTTGTATCAGCACATGAAAACTACTTTTATTTAATCAAAAGTAATTCGCGGTATTTTACCAGAGGCCAGTCTTCGTCATCTACCAGCAGTTCTAGTTTATCTACTGCATAGCGGATTTTGTCAAACATACCTTTTACTTCCACATTGTACATGATGGCACGTTCGCGTGTATCTTCGGTATTGTTGGCTTTTTTACGGGCTTCTGTCATGGTTTCTACGTCTGCCAGCAGGCCGTCTACGTATTCAGCCATTTTCTCGATCGTGGCAATGGTATTCTGGGTATATTTTCCATTAATACCTACCGACTTCAGACCTTCTACATTGCCAACCAGTACGTTTTGGTATTTGACGGCAGTTGGAATGATGTGGTTCAGTACTAGGTCACCCATAACACGAGACTCGATCTGGATTTTTTTCATGTAGTTTTCCAGCATGATTTCATGACGGGCGTGTACTTCACGTTCGTTCATCACACCCATTCTTTCAAACAGGTGGACAGCTTTTTTCTCTACATAGAAATCTAGGGCTTCTGGTGTAGAGGCTACATTTTTCAGGCCACGTTTAGCAGCTTCTTCTTTCCACTCATCTGAATAGCCATTGCCTTCAAAGAGAATGTTTTTAGAAGTCTGGATATATTTGCGCAGAACGTTTACAATGGCTACTTCTTTTTTCTCGCCTTTGTCTGCTAGTGCATCTACTTCTTTCTTGAATTGAACCAGTGTATCTGCCATGATGGTATTCAGGATCGTCATCGCATTGGCACAGTTGGCAGAACCACCTACCGCACGGAACTCAAATTTGTTTCCGGTGAAGGCAAATGGAGATGTACGGTTACGATCGGTATTATCTAGCAGGATTGGCGGAATTTTGTCAATACCCAGCTTCATATACATATTTTCACCTTTGTCAATCTTGATATTGCCTTTTTTGTCCAGTTCGTCCAGTACGGAAAACATTTGCGATCCAATAAAGATAGACACAATAGCAGGAGGTGCTTCATTGGCTCCCAAACGGTGTTCGTTACCAGAAGAACCGATAGAGGCACGCAACAGATCTGCATAATCATGTACAGCTTTGATTACGTTTACAAAGAAAGTCAGGAAACGCAGGTTTTCTTTGGGACGGCTGGTTGGAGCGAGCAGGTTTACGCCTGTGTTGGTACCCAGTGACCAGTTGTTGTGTTTACCACTACCATTGATGCCAGCAAATGGTTTTTCATGAAACAATACCTTGAAATTATGTTTGTCGGCTACCTTGTCCATGATGTCCATTACCAGCAGGTTATGATCTACAGCCAGGTTGGCTTCTTCAAATGTAGGTGCACACTCAAACTGACCAGGTGCTACCTCATTGTGGCGTGTACGCACGGGAATACCCAGTTTGTAACATTCGATTTCGAAATCACGCATGTAGGCTTCTACACGTTGAGGAATAGTGCCAAAGTAATGATCTTCCAACTGCTGACCTTTGGCTGGAGAGTGACCAAATACGGTACGTCCAGTCATAATCAGGTCAGGACGGTTCATAAACAGCGCACGGTCAACCAGGAAGTATTCTTGTTCTGGTCCTAAGGTAGCTGTGACACGTGTAACGTCACGATCAAAGTACTGACATACATCTACTGCCGCTTTGTCCACTGCACTCAGGGCTTTCAGCAGAGGAGCTTTGTAGTCTAGAGCTTCACCTGTATAAGATACGAAGATGGTAGGGATACACAAAGTTTTGTCAACAATAAATGCAGGCGAGGTAGGATCCCATGCCGTATAACCACGGGCCTCAAATGTGCTGCGGATACCACCATTTGGGAAAGAAGATGCATCTGGCTCTTGCTGAACTAGGGCACTTCCTCTGAATTTTTCCAGTACACTTCCATCACTCTGTACATCGAAGAATGCGTCATGCTTTTCTGCTGTTGAGCCTGTCAGAGGTTGGAACCAGTGGGTATAGTGGGTC